>VOFD01002248.1_pt1 | contig 22681 bp, 25 predicted proteins | sample 5384101 | NCBI WGS metagenome assembly VOFD01 (sample SAMN12384723, study PRJNA508395) | human gut metagenome | isolation source: healthy gut C | host: Homo sapiens
AGTCCGAATCTCTGACACCGCCGCAGCTGCCGCCGAGGTGGGCAAGATCTGCAACGCCCACAACAGCATCGACATCGACTTTACTGTGCTGCTAACCCACATCGGCTTTGAGGAGGATCGCCATCTGGCCCGCCAGCTAGACCCGGCCTGGGGGGTGGACCTGATCATCGGCGGGCACAGCCACACCCTGCCAGAGCACGCGGTGGAGGAAAACGGCGTGGTCATTGCGCAGGCGGGCACCGGCACCGACCAGATCGGGCGCTTTGACATCATTGTGGACACCGACAACAACTGCATCGATTCCTACACATGGCACACGGTGTCCATCACCGCCGAGACCTGCCCCCGCAACCCCGCCATGGAGCAGGTGCTGCACCGCTTCACCAGTCAGGTGGACGAAAAGTACAGCCACATCGTGGCGCGCTTCCGCCGGGAGCTGACCCACCCGGAGCGCACCCGGGAGACCGAGCTGGGCAACCTGTTTGCGGACATCTTCACCCGCAGCCTTGGCATCGATATTATGCTCATCGGCTCCGGCAGCATCCGGGCCGAAAAGCTGGGCCCCATTGTCACCTACGGCGACCTCATCGAGGGCTTCCCCTACGATGACGGCGTGTTCATGTTCAAGGTGACAGGCCAGCAGCTGCGCCAGATGCTCCACTACATGCTGCGGGAGGAGGCCTACACCGGCCACACCGAGTTCTACCAGCTGCCCTCCACCCTGCGGCTGCGCTACGACCGCGCCAAGGGCGACTTTGATTACTTTACCTACTGCGGCAAGGAGGTGGGCAAGGAGATCGGCGACGATGCCCTGTTTACCGTGGGGCTGCAGAACTACCACTTCAAAAACATCGAGAGCTTTTTTTTCAACATCTCCTACGATACCATCTGCAAGCTCCAGAAGCCCCGCAGCGTGGCAACCTCCTGTCAGGATATCCTGATGGAGTATTTCCGGGAGCACGAGGTGGTGGACGCCGCCGTGGACGGCAGAATGACCATTCTGCCCTCTACCGCGCAGACCGGATGACCCCCGCAGGGTCAAAAACATGTGCGGTCATGTGCCCGGACTGCACCCGGTGCGAGGACTGCGTGGAGGACTTCTGCCCCAACTGCGGGACCTGTGCGGAGTGTGCCAGGGACGACAACGGAATGTGTGACGACTGCCATTACTGCGGCAACTGTGCAACGCTGTGCACGGACTGTGCTGCCCTCTGCAGGGACTGCGCCCAGACCTGTGCGAGCTGCGGCATCTGCGAGCAGTGCGAGGCGTTCTGCGACAGCTGCGAGCTGTGCGTGGTCTGCTGCGCGGACGTGAGCAGCAGCTATGGCTGCAGCCACGACATCTGCGTGGAAAGCGACGAGTGGAAGACGCATTACTGCACGGTGGGCGGACACTGCACCACCACATTGGGAGAACAGGACTATGATGATGACGAGCATTGGTACTGGTGCGGAGATGGCTGCACAGCCAAAGTCAATGTGGAACCCCATGTGTTCAGCAGTGCAGAGATCACAACGCAGCCCACAAAAACGGACGAAGCAGCGCACCTGCCTGACCTGCGGGTATGCGGACGAGGCAGAGATCCCTGTGATCGGACATGCGGGCCATTTTGTCATCTCGTTTGAAGGCACTGATATTGGCGATATGCTGAGCGTCGGAGCCAGCCACAAGGTCCCGGAACTGCCCGTGCTGCCGCCAAAGGAGGAAGGCAACCTCTTTGATGGCTGGACGGATCAGAAAACGGGCGCGCCTGTGAAGGCGGGCGATGTTCTGACCGGAGACATCGTGCTGACCCCGGTCTGGAAGGACTGCGGCGATGGCAGCCATACGGACAGCGATCACGATTTTGTCTGCGATGACTGCGGTAAAAAGCTCCCTGCTCCAGTAAGCTATCTCATTCTGGAGGGCGCGAACAGCACATGGAGAAAGGGCAGCCTGACCGGGCTGTCGTTCCGATCCAGTGCTGAAAGTTTGATGGTGTCACAGTGGATGGAACTGCGATCGACGCAGGGTGCTACTCGGCGGAACTGGGCAGCACAAGCATCACTCTGCGAGCAGAGTATCTGGAAACGCTGCCGGCAGGTTCTCACACGCTGGTCATCAAAGCCATTGATGGCACGGCAGATACGAGCTTCACGGTGCTGGAGGCGGAGACTGCAGAGCCGGGCGGCTCCAACGTTGTGGACGCGGATTTCTTCGCACTTGACCAGCCCTGCACCCGTGCACAGATCATCTTCCTGCTGTGGCGTGCAGCCGGTTCTCCTGAACCGAAGGCGATGAGCAGCTTCGTGGATGTTCCTGCGGATGCCTACTACGCAAAGGCTGTGGCGTGGGCCGTGGAAACCGGCATCGTTGCAGGCACAAGCGAAACCACGTTTGGCCCGGATGATCCCTGCACCCGTGCACAGATCATCTTCCTGCTGTGGTGTGCAGCCGGTTCTCCCGAACCGAAGGCGATGAGCAGCTTTGTGGATGTTCCTGCGGATGCCTACTACGCAAAGGCTGTGGCGTGGGCCGTGGAAACCGGCATCGTTGCAGGCACAAGCGAAACCACGTTTGGTCCGGATGAGATCTGCATCTGCGCACAGGCACTTGATGCTTTCCATCGCGTGAATCCCGAATGATGCGGGTGGAGCATTCTGGCCTGACCAGATGGCGAAAGCGCGGTGTTACCGACAAACTCCATAAGTAAATGAAGGAACGGCGCAGCGGACGGGCATTTGCCCTGAAGCTGCGCTGTTCCTTTTTGCACGCTGCCCGGGGGCAGCCTCTGATCGTCTGCCATCAGGGTGATGCTGTGGCTTGCCAGATACTTCTGGAACAGGTAGACCTCATCGATGGTCAGCGAGATGACCTCGCCGTCCATGTTGGTGCGGACCAGAATCACCGGACCGGTCAGGTAGTGCTTGCCGCCCATCTTCAGCACCTGCGCCGGGTTGTAGCAGAGCAGCAGCGAGGTGTTGAAACGGTCAATAAGAGTAGTAAAAGTGTAATTGCTATATAGACTCTCCTCATCCCGTCTTTTTGAATCATGTGATGGACTGCACTCCGGCATTGCTTCCCGGGGGTTTTGTCCGCGCGTTCAAAATGGCTTTTTAAAGCGCAAGTCTGCACCAGCGTGCAGGGCTTGCGCTTTTTTGTTTGTTCATGGCTTGGTACAGAGGACCAGGGACGGAGGAAAACAATGAGTGAGAACCGTACAAGGTTCCGGCTGGACCAGCGCCGTGCCCCTATTTACGAGGCGTTGGAGCAGTTCCGGCAGATGCGGGTGGTGCCTTTTGATGTGCCCGGCCACAAGCGGGGCCGCGGCAATCCGGAGCTGACCGCTTTTCTGGGCCAGCAGTGTGTGGGCGTGGATGTCAACAGCATGAAGCCGCTGGACAACCTCTGCCACCCGGTATCGGTCATCCGGGAGGCAGAAGAGCTGGCCGCCGATGCTTTTGGCGCGGCCCATGCCTTTTTGATGGTAGGCGGCACTACCAGCAGTGTGCAGAGCATGGTGCTTACGGCCTGCAAGCGGGGCGATGAGATCATCCTGCCCCGCAATGTGCACCGCAGTGTGCTGAACGCGCTGGTGCTCTGCGGCGCGGTGCCCGTCTATGTCAACCCCGAGGTCGATAAACGCCTGGGCATCTCGCTGGGCATGAAGCGGGAGCAGGTGGCAAAGGCCATCAAAGAGCATCCGAATGCCGTGGCTGTGCTGGTGAACAACCCCACCTACTACGGCATCTGCTCCGACCTGCGCGCCATCGTCAAGATGGCCCACGACGCCGGGATGCTCTGCCTCGCCGACGAGGCCCACGGCACCCACTTCTACTTTGGCGGCGGGCTGCCCGTTTCCGCCATGGCAGCCGGTGCCGATATGGCTTCCGTCTCCATGCACAAGAGCGGCGGCAGCCTGACGCAGTCCAGCCTGCTGCTCATCGGGCCCAATGTCCACCCGGGCTATGTGCGTCAGATCATCAACCTGACCCAGACCACCTCGGGCAGCTACCTGCTCATGTCCAGCCTTGATATCTCCCGCCGCAACCTCGCGCTGCGGGGCCGTCAGGTGTTCCATCAGGTGGCCGACATGGCCGAGTACGCCCGGGAGGAGATCAACGCCGTGGGCGGCTACTACGCCTTCGGCAAGGAGCTTTGCAACGGAAACTCCGTCTTTGACTTTGACACCACCAAACTCAGCGTCCACACGCTGGACATCGGCCTGGCCGGCATTGAGGTCTACGACATCCTGCGCGACGAGTACGACATCCAGATCGAGTTCGGCGACATCGGCAACATTCTCGCGTACCTCTCCATCGGTGACCGCCCGCAGGAAGTGGAACGGCTGGTCAGCGCGCTGGCCGAGATCAAGCGCCGCTTCCGCACCGACGGGGCCGGCCTGCTGAGCCAGGAATACATCGACCCCGTCGTTGCCGCCAGCCCGCAGGAGGCGTTCTACGCCCCCAAAAAAGAGCCTGCCTCTGAGGGAGACCGAGGGCATGGTCTGCAGCGAGTTCGTCATGTGCTACCCGCCGGGCATCCCCATCCTGGCCCCGGCGAGCGGATCACCAAAGAGATTTTGAACTATATCGAGTACGCCAAGGCCAAAGGCTGCAGCATGACCGGCCCGGAAGACCCGGACATCCTGCACCTGAATGTTCTGGCATAAAGGAGAAGAGAAACAACCATGGAGTTTTGGTTTTCGGAATTTCACACCCCGGACGTCAAACACAGCATCCGGGTGGACAATCAGCTCTATTCCAAACAGAGCGACTACCAGCGCATCGATATTTTTGAGACGCCCGAGTTCGGCCGGGTGCTGACGCTGGACGGCAACGTCATGCTCACCGAGCGGGACGAGTTCATCTACGACGAGATGATCGTCCACGTCCCCATGGCCGTCCACAAGGAGGCCAAGGACATCCTCGTCATTGGTGCCGGCGACGGCGGCGTGGTGCGGGAGCTGACCCGCTATGACCGGGTGGAGCGGATCGACCTGGTGGAGATGGATCCCCAGGTGGTGGAGGCCTGCCGCGCCTACCTGCCCGGCAATGCCTGCCGGATGGATGACCGCCGGGTGCACATTTATTTTGAGAACGCCCTCAAATACATCCGCCGCTGTGAGGAGGAATACGACCTTATCATCGTGGACTCCTCCGACCCCTTCGGCCCCTCTGAGGGCCTGTTCACCCGGGAGTTCTACGGCAGCTGCTTCAATGCCCTGCGAGAGGACGGCATCATGGTCAACCAGCAGGGCAGCCCCTTTTACACCGAGGACGCCAGCGCCATGCAGCGCAGCCATAAGCGCATCGCTTCCACATTCCCGGTCAGCCGGGTGTACCAGGCCCACATTCCCACCTTTGCGGCGGGCTACTGGCTGTTTGGCTTTGCCAGCAAGAAGTACCACCCCATCGACGATCTGGACGCCGACGCCTGGAAGGCGCTCAACCTGCGCACCCGCTACTACACCACCCGGCTGCACGTCGGGGCATTCTATCTGCCGGCATTCCTCGAGGAGATGCTGCGCGAAGTGGAGGAACCCAAATGATCTCACCCAATGTTGAAACCTTCATCGGCTGCGACAGCAGCTACCGCGCCGCCGACATCGTGCTCTACGGCGCCCCCTTCGACTCCACCACCAGCTACCGCCCCGGCGCACGGTTCGGCCCGTCGGCCATCCGGCACGAGAGCTTCGGCCTGGAGACCTACAGCCCCTACCAGAACGCCGACCTGACGGACTTTGACGTGTTTGACAGCGGCGACCTGGAACTGTGCTTCGGCTCCAGCGAGCTGGCCCTTGCCGGCATTGAGGCCCGGGCTGCTGAGATTTTGCAGGACGGCAAGCTCCCCCCCCTGCTGCTGGGCGGCGAGCATCTGGTCACGCTGGGTGCCGTGCGGGCTGCCGTGAAGAAATACCCCGACCTGCACATCGTCCACTTCGACGCCCACGCCGACCTGCGGGACGACTATCTGGGCGCGAAGCTCAGCCACGCCTGCGTGCTCCGCCGCTGCCATGAGCTGGTGGGCGACGGACGCATCCACCAGTTCTGCATCCGCAGCGGCGAGCGGGCCGAGTTCGAGTTCGCCGCCCAGCACACCGAGATGCACAAGTTCGACTTCACCGGCCTTGCCGAGCTGACAGCCTCCCTCTGTGAGAGCAAAGTGCCGGTCTACCTCACCATCGACCTCGACTGCCTCGACCCCTCCTGCTTCCCCGGCACCGGCACCCCCGAGGCCGGCGGTGTGAGCTTCCTGCAGCTGCTGGACGCCATCCGCACCGTGTCCAAAGCCAACATCGTGGGCGCCGACCTCAATGAGCTGGCCCCCATGCTGGACATCTCCGGCGTCTCCACGGCCACGGCCTGCAAGGTGCTGCGGGAGCTCCTGATCGCGCTGGACAAAGGCTGCCGGGTTCCAGGTTTGACGCATTTCGACGCATTACCATAAAACAACCAACAAAGGAGAAATTTGCCATGAGTAAAGTCCTCATCATCGGCTGCGGCGGCGTGGCCTCCGTTGCCATCCACAAGTGCTGCCAGGTGCCCGAAGTGTTCACCGAGATCTGCATCGCCAGCCGCACCAAGGCAAAGTGCGATAAGCTGGCCGCCGAGCTGGCCCCCAAGACCACCACGAAGATCACCACCGCGCAGGTGGATGCCGATCAGACCGAAGAAGTGATCGCCCTCATCAAGGCCTACCAGCCCGATCTGGTCATGAACATTGCCCTGCCCTACCAGGACCTGACCATCATGGATGCCTGCCTGGCCTGCGGCGTCAACTACATGGACACCGCCAACTATGAGCCTGAAAACACCGACGACCCGGAGTGGCGCGCCATTTATGAGAAGCGCTGCAAGGAGGCCGGTTTCTCCGCCTACTTTGATTACAGCTGGCAGTGGGCTTACGCCAAAAAGTTTGAGGAGGCCGGCCTGACCGCCCTGCTGGGCAGCGGCTTTGACCCGGGCGTCACCCAGGCTTACTGCGCCTATGCCAAGAAGCACGAGTTCGACACCATCGACACCATTGATATTCTGGACTGCAATGGCGGCGACCACGGCTACGTTTTTGCCACCAACTTCAACCCGGAGATCAACCTGCGGGAGGTCTCCGCCCCCGGCAGCTACTGGGAGAACGGCCACTGGGTGGAGATCCCGGCCATGAGCATCAAGCGGGAGTACAACTTTGACCAGGTGGGCGAGAAAGACATGTACCTGCTCCACCACGAGGAGATCGAGTCTCTGGCCAAGAACATCCCGGAGGCAAAGCGGATCCGCTTCTTCATGACGTTCGGCCAGAGCTACCTCGACCACATGCGCTGCCTGGAGGACGTGGGAATGCTCTCCACCACCCCCATCCACTTCAACGGCCAGGAGATCGTGCCCATCCAGTTCCTCAAAGCCCTCCTGCCCGACCCCGCCAGCCTTGGCCCCCGCACGAAGGGCAAGACCAACATCGGCTGCATCTTTACCGGCAAAAAGGACGGCAAGGAGAAGACCTATTACATCTACAATGTCTGTGACCATCAGGAGTGCTACAAAGAGGTGGGCAGCCAGGCCATCAGCTACACCACCGGTGTGCCCGCCATGTGCGGTGCCCTCATGCTGCTGACCGGCAAGTGGACCACCAAGGGCGTCCACACCGTGGAAGAGTTTGATCCGGACCCCTATCTGGATGCACTGGACAAGTACGGCCTGCCCCGCTCCGAGAGCCACGCCCCGGCTCTGGTGGACTGATGCGCTGCACCGACACCCGTCCGCCCTTTGCGGGCCTGCACGGCAAAGAGCTGGATGCCCTGCTGGCTGCCCTGCCCTCCCCCTGCTACCTGCTGGATGAGGCCCGGCTCCGCCGCAACGGCGAAATTCTGCTGGGCGTCCAGCAGCGGACGGGATGCAAGATTCTGCTGGCACAGAAAGCGTTCTCCAATTTCGGCTGCTACCCCGTTCTGGCCCCCTATCTGGCGGGCACCGAAGCCAGCGGCCTGTACGAGAGCCGCTTGGGCAAAGAGGAGCTTCCGGAAAAAGAAAACCATGTTTTCTGCGCCGCCTACCGGGCCAATGAGTTTGATGAGCTGCTCCAATATGCAGACCACATCGTCTTCAACTCTCCCCGCCAGCTGGCAAAATTCGGTCCTGCCGCCAAGGCCGCGGGTAAGAGCGTAGGCCTGCGCGTCAACCCGGAGTGCTCCACTCAGGAGGGCCACGAAATTTACGACCCCTGCGCGCCGGGCAGCCGCCTGGGCACCACCCGTGCCCAGTGGGATGCCGCCGTGGCCCAGCAGCCCGGCCTCGCCGCCCTGCTGGACGGCCTGCACTTCCACACCCTCTGCGAGCAGGACGCTGATGCCCTGGCTGCCACCCTGCCCGCCATGGAAAAAGCGTTCGGCGACCTGCTTCCCCAAATGAAATGGAACTTCGGCGGCGGGCACCACATCACCCGCCCCGGTTACGACCTCTCCACGCTGGAGCGCTGCATCACCGAGACACAGCGCAAATACGGCTTGCAGGTCTATCTGGAGCCCGGCGAGGCCTGGGCCCTCAATGCAGGATATCTCCTCACCACCGTGCTGGACACTTTGCAGAATGGCGAGACGTCCCTTGCCATCCTGGACATGTCCGCCGCCTGCCACACGCCGGACGTCATTGAAATGCCATACCGCCCGCCTCTGATGGACGCGGGCGAACCCGGCGAAAAGCCCTGTACCATCCGGCTGGGCGGTGATCAAAGACCAGAAGGGCACCCAAGTGACCAGCGATGCACAGCTTCGTGCAAAGGCAGAAGAGCATCTGAGAAAGGATCTCGAAGGTGCGTTGCAGCTCGGCAACCACAAGTTCTTCACCAAGGTCCATGTGGATGCCGTGGAGGACGATTACGCAATCGTTACCGTTACCGCCAGCTACGTTTACAGTGATACCCTTCTGAGTGCCTTGCTGAAGTCCATTGAGACTTCCATGGATGTTCCGATCGGCGTCAAGGGCAATGTGAAGCAGAATGGTACCTGGTCCAAGGTCGGTATCGTGATCCTGTCCGACACCGAGCAGAGCTACATCGGCCTGTCTATCCGGGTCGAGAACCCCCACAAGTAAACAATAATTTCTCATCCTTCCTCCCCGGAGTGTGGCTGCAAAGCTGCCCTCCGGGGCTTTTTTGTGCCGGTTGGCAGGGAGGGCCCCGGCCCCTTTCTTGTAAGGAATCCTTCTTGTAGCGTTCCAGCGTGCGTGCCGTCGTCGTTGCGGTCCACATAGATGAAGCCGTAGCGCTTTTTCAGCTGTGCGGTGGACGCGCTCACCAGATCCAGACAGCCCCAGCTGGTATAACCTTCGTTTCACTTCTCCCGCCGGGCCTGACCGCCCTGCAGCAATGAGCTGCCGGTAAAGCAAAAGCAGCCGCGTGCCTTCCAAAAGGCACGCGGCTGCTTTTTGTCTGCCTTGCCCATAGACACAGAAAACCGCCGGAGGTTTCCTGCCGACGGTTCTCTGTATGATGATAGGAGGATCAAAAATGATCGTCACATAATTGCAGCTTAGTTCAGGATGGTCTGCTCGGTCTCGATGTCGAACAGGTGGACCTTGTGCGGGTCAAAGGCAACGCGGACGGTGTCTCCGTTGCGGGCCTTGGAGGTGGGAGCCACACGAGCGGTCATCTTGTTGCCCTTGTACTCCAGGTACAGGTAGATCTCGGCGCCCCCATCATCTCAGACACTTCGACCTGAGCATCCAGCTGGCAGTCGGTGTGCTTTTGCCATGAACTCGGGCTCGTCGTCGATATCCTCGGGACGGATGCCCATCTTGACCTTCTTGCCAACGTAAGCATCCAGCTTGCCGTCGGCGGTCTTTTTCCTTGGGCAGGGGGATCACGTCGCCGCCCAGGTCAATGCCGTACAGCTCGCCCTTCTTGATCAGGGTGCCGTCCAGGAAGTTCATCTGGGGGGAGCCGATGAAGCCGGCCACGAACAGGTTGCACGGCATATCGTACAGGTTCTGCGGGGTATCGACCTGCTGGATGACGCCGTCCTTCATGACCACGATGCGGTCGCCCATGGTCATGGCCTCGGTCTGGTCGTGGGTGACGTAGATGAAGGTGGTAGCCAGCTTCTTGTGCAGCTTGATGATCTCGGTGCGCATGCTGGTACGCAGCTTGGCGTCCAAGTTGGAAAGGGGCTCGTCCAGCAGGAACACTGCCGGGTCACGGACGATGGCGCGGCCCAGGGCAACACGCTGACGCTGACCACCGGACAAAGCCTTGGGCTTGCGGTCCAGCAGGTGCTCGATGTCCAGGACCTTGGCGGCCTCACGCACGCGCTTGTCGATCTCGTCCTTCGGGGTCTTGCGCAGCTCCAGACCAAATGCGATGTTCTCGTACACGGTCATGTGCGGGTACAGAGCGTAGGTCTGGAACACCATGGCGATGTCGCGGTCCTTCGGGGGAACGTCGTTGATCAGACGGCCGCCGATGTACATTTCGCCCTTGGAGATCTCCTCCAGGCCGGCGATCATGCGCAGGGTGGTGGACTTGCCGCAGCCGGACGGGCCGACCAGGATGATGAATTCCTTGTCCTGGATCTCCAGGTTGAAGTCGGTGACGGAAGGAGCGGTAGCGCCCGGGTAGATCTTATAGATGTGCTGGCAGCTAATCGAAGCCATAATCGTTTGCCTCCATAATCTTGTGTTTGCAGCGCCCTTGACGGCGCTTCGGTTCGTTGGTATTATAATAACAGATTATTTTGTGATATAAAATAGCATTTTATTGATTTGAGGTGTCAGATATTGCTGTTTGACTGGAATGCCGTGGCCGCGCCCGGGCAGGTGCAGGATGTGCAGCCCTGCGCGCCTCTCACCCTGACCGGCGACGGGCTGTGGGTCTGCCTTGTTTCCAGCGGGCGGTGCACCGCCAGTGTGCCCTCCGCCGGGCCCCTGCCCGCCGGGGCTGCGCTGCTGCTGCCGCCCCAGAGCGTCCCGGCCGGGCATCTGGTGCTGAGCCGCGCCCCGCTGGTGCTGGAGCCGGAGGGCAGCTGCCACCTGCTGTGCGTCCAGCTCACCGGGCAGGCCAGCGCCCAGTTTCTGGCCGGGCTGCACGAGCTGCCCTTTCTGGCCCGGGGCGAGACCTGCCCCCGCCGCCGCCGAGCTGCTGGACCGCCTTGCCTCGGAGCAGGACTTGCCGGGCCGGGTGCGCAGCCAGCTGGCCTTTGCCCTGTTGTGTGAGCTGGCCGACGCCGACAGCGCCGCCCCCGCCCTGCCGCCGCTGGTGCAGGCCGCCATCGCGGACATCCGGGCCAACTACGCGGGCCTGTACGGCGTGGAGGAGCTCAGCGAGCGGCTGGGGGTCCAAGAGCCATCTGGTGCGCACCTTCACCGCCGCGCTGGGCATCCCGCCGGGGCGCTATCTGACCCGGGTGCGGGTGGAAGCCGCCCAGCGGCTGCTGCTGCACCGGGAGTACACGCTGGACGTGGTGGCCAGCCTGTGCGGCTTTTCCGGTGCCAACTACCTGTGCCGGGTGTTCAAAAAAGAAACCGGCCAGTCCCCCGCACAATGGCGGGCGCTGGCCGGTCACACTGCGCAGTCCGGGCTTTCGCCCGAAGAAGCTCTGCGCGAGCAGGAACTTTATATTTAAGATCTTGCCGCTGCCTTTTTCTCGTTCTTCACCCGGTACATCTCGGCGTCTGCACGTTCTACTCAAGCATTCTGTTTTTTGCGGATATTTCACCGCTGGAACTCACACAGTCTGCTTTTTCTTCCGCAACAGCAAAAACAGGGTCAGCAGCGCCGTCAGCAGCTCCGATGCCGGGAAGGCCGCCCACACGCCGTTCATGCCAAAGAGGGCGCTCATCACCAGCGAGCAGACCACAATGGCCGCCACGCCGCGGCAGATGGAGGTGACCGAGGCTTCCAGCGGGCGGTTGGTGGCGCTCAGGTAGCCCGCCGCCACGATGTTGAACCCGGCAAAGAAGTAGCCCACGAAGTACAGCCGCATGCCGTTGTGGGCAAACCGGGCCATCTGCACCGAGTTTTCACTGTTGAACCAGCCCACCAGCGTGTCGGTCATGCCGAACACCACCGCGTACAGCATGGCCGCCAGTGCCAGCGCGGTGCAGCTGCCCAGAATGAGCAGCTTCCGGGCTCGGCCCGGTCGCTGTGGCCGTAGCAGCGGCTCACCAGCGGCTGGGCACCCTGGGCCACACCGTTGAAAATGGCGGTGGCCACCAGCGCAAAGTTGGCCACGACGCCGTAGGCCGCCACGCACATTCCCGGCCAGACCCAGCAGCAGGAAGTTGAACACCGTCGTGGTCACGCCGGAGGACATCTCCCACAAAGCCGGAGATGCCCAGCTGGCAGCTCTGCCCCAGCAGCTTTGCCGAGGGCAGCTGCCGCACGAACTGCACCGTGTTGTCTTTTTGGAAGAAGTGGCGGCTGCAGATGGCGATGCTGAGCATCGGCGAAACGGCGGTGGCCAGTGCCGCACCGGCCAGCCCCAGCTCCATGGGGAACATGAAGATGTAGTCGAACACCACATTGAACAGACTGCCGCTCAGCGTGGCCACCATGGCCAGCGAGGGCGCACCGTCGTTGCGGACAAAGGCCGACACGATGTAGTTGCACATAAAAAAGGGTGTGAACAGCAGAAAGATGCGCGCATAGGGGATGCCCAGCGCCACGATGCCGGCATCGCCGCCCATGAGCCGCAGCAGTGTGCCGGGGCAGAAGATGCCCACCAGCACAAAAGGGCACGGCCAGCAGGCAGGCGCAAAAGACGGCATTGGAGAAATACCGCTGTGCCGCCCGCTCCTCGCCCTGTGCGCGGAGGATGGCGTAGCGGGTGGCCGCACCCAGACCGATCATGGAGCCGATGGCAAAAAATGAAGTTATAAATGGGCAGGCAGAGGTTGAGCAGGGTCACGCCGTCGGTGCCCGCCGCCTGCGAGATAAAATAGGTATCGGCCAGAATATAGCAGGACGTGCCCAGCAGACCGAAAATATTCTGCGATACATATTTAAAGAACTGCTTTGTCAGATTCATCTTGGTTTTCCCTTTTTCCCGGAAATTGTCATACACAAAGCGGTATTGTAGCACACCCCGCGCGTCAAGTCAATTCCAAAACTGCCCTGCAGCGCAGAAAGAGGAAGCATCAAGAAAAAGGAGAAGTGCACTATGGATTACAAACACGCAGCACAACAGGTCCTGGACTGCATCGGCGGAAAGGACAACATCCTGTCGGCCGCACACTGCGCCACCCGCCTGCGTCTGGTCATCGCAGACAACGCAAAGGTCAACAAGCAGGAGCTGGAAAACGCCGAGGGCGCCAAGGGCGTTTTTGAGGCACAGGGCCAGCTGCAGATCATCTTCGGCACCGGCACGGTGAACAAGGTATACGACGAGTTCATCCAGCTGGCCGGCATCGAGGGCGGCAGCAAGGAGGACGTGAAGCAGGCGGCCGCCGCCAAGGCACCCTGGTATCAGCGAGCCATCAAGACCCTGGGCGACATCTTTGTGCCCATCATCCCTGCCATCGTGGCTTCCGGCTTCCTGATGGGCATCATGGAAGCGCTGAACTTCATGGTGAACAACGGTTTCCTGAACATCGACACCACCGGCTCGGTGTATGTGTTCGCCAAGCTGTTCTCCAATACGGCCTACACCTCCCTGCCCATCCTCATCGCCTACTCTGCCGCCAAGGTGTTCGGCGGCAACCCCTATCTGGGTGCAGTCATCGGCATGATCATGATCCACCCCGACCTGCAGAACGCCTGGACCGTTTCCAACGGCATCAACGTGATGCAGCCGGTGTTCGGCGGCCTGTACTCGGTGCCGCTGGTGGGCTACCAGGGCCATGTCATCCCGGTGGTCATCGCCGTGTGGCTCATGTGCCAGATCGAAAAGCGGCTGCACAAGGTGGTGCCCGCCATGTTTGACCTGTTCGTCACCCCGCTGGTCTCCGTGTTCGTCACCGGTTACCTGACCCTGGCCGCCATCGGTCCCGTGTTCACCAAGCTGGAAAACGGCATCATCACCGGCGTGCAGACCCTCATCACCCTGCCCTACGGCATCGGCTCCTTCATCATGGGCGGCCTGTACGCGGTCACCGTCGTGGCCGGCATCCACCACATGTACACCCTGATCGACCTGGGCCAGCTGGCCCGCTACGGCTATACCTACTGGCTGCCGCTGGCCAGCGCCGCCAACGTGGCACAGGGCGGTGCCGCTCTGGCCGTGGCCCTCAAGAGCAAGGACACCAAGGTCAAGTCCATGGCCCTGCCCCTCTGCCCTGTCCGCCTGCATGGGCATCACCGAGCCTGCCATCTTCGGCGTGAACCTGCGCTTCTTCAAGCCCTTCCTCGGCGGCCTGCTGGGCGGTGCCTGCGGCGCATGGTACGCCAGCATCGTGGGGCTGGGTGCCACCGGCACCGGCGTCACCGGCATCTTCGGCATCCTGCTGCACCTGCACATGCCGCTGCAGTACATCATCATGATGGCCATCTCCTTCGGCGTGTCCTTCGCCGTGACCTGGGTCATCTGGAGCCCTGAGGAGGTCAAGGCATGAACACACTCCAGCGCGACCTGAAAAAGCTGGTGCCTCTGGTGGAGTCGCTGGGCAAGGAAACCGTTGCCGCCGACCCCCACCGCCAGCGGTTCCACCTGCAGCCGCCGGTAGGCTGGCTGAACGACCCCAACGGTCTGTGCGTCTACAGCGGGCAGTACCACGCATTCTTCCAGTACGGCCCCTTCGACGTGAACGGCGGGGTCAAGCACTGGGGCCACGCCGTGAGCACCGACCTGCTCCACTGGGAGCAATTGCCGGTGATGCTCTATCCGGACGAGCCTTTTGACTGCCACGGTGCCTACTCCGGCTCGGCCCTGGTGGAGGATGACACCATGTACCTCTACTACACCGGCAACGTCAAGCACCCCCGGCAATTTCGATTACATCAAAGAGGGCCGCGGGCACAACGTCTGCCTGGCCGTCAGCAAGGACGGCGTGACCCTCGACAGCAAGCAGTGCCTGCTGACTAACCGCGACTATCCCGCCGGGCTCACCTGCCATGTGCGGGATCCCAAGGTATTCGCCTACGAAGGCCGGTACTACATGGTGCTGGGTGCCCGCACGCTGGAGGACAAGGGCGAAGTGCTGGTGCTGGAAAGCACCGACAAGCTCCGCTGGACCCACATCAACACCCTGACCACCCCGGAGCCCTTCGGCTACATGTGGGAGTGCCCGGACCTGTTCTGTCTGGACGGGCAGTGGTATCTGGCGGTGTCCCCCCAGGGCATCCAGTGCCAGAACGTCTACGGCTGCGGCTGGTTTGTCATCCACGGTGACTGGCGCGGGGACTGTACCCTGAGCGAATTCCACGAGCTGGACGCAGGCTTTGATTATTACGCCCCCAGAGCTTTTGTGGACGGCAACGGCCGCCGCATCCAGATCGGCTGGATGGGCATGCCGGACGCCGACTACGGCAACGCGCCCACCGTGGCCTACGGCTGGCAGCACTGCTTCACCGTGCCCCGCGTGCTGACGGCCGGGCCGGACGGCACCCTGCTGCAGAACCCGGTGCCGGAGCTGGACGCGCAGCGCAGCGCCGCCGCCCTGCATGCCGCCAGCGGCGAGGAAGTGTTCCTTGCCCCGCGCTTCGACCTGACCGCCGCACCCGCCGGAGACTTCTGCCTGACGGTTGCGCAGGGGTGCAGCTGGTGTATACTGAACAGGACTGCACCTGCACCCTGCGCTTCACCGACCCCCGCTCTGGCCGACGGCCGCACCGTGCGCCGCGCCCGGCTGGCAGCCCCCTGCCGCAGCCTGCGGGTGGTGGGCGACAATTCCTCGCTGGAAATTTTCCTGAACGGGGAGCCACGGTGTTCAGCACCCGGTACTACCCTGCCCCCCGGCGACGTGAGCATAAAGCTGACCGGGGCAGCCTGTGAACTCTGCAATTTGTGATCTGGAGGTTTTCTATGCCCGGCAATACTCTGTTTTCCATCGGCGAAGCGCTGATCGACATGATCCCGTCCCGCGTAGGATGCACCTTTGACGAGGTGCCGTCCTTCAGTCCGCGCACCGGCGGCGCACCGGCCAATGTCTGCGCTGCCTTTGCCCGTCTGGGCGGTGCCAGCAGCTTTCTCCCAGCTGGGCGATGACCCCTTCGGCCACAAAATCGCACGGGAACTGGAAGCCTGCGGCATCGACCTGAGCCATCTGGTGTTCACCGACAAGGCCAACACCGCCCTTGCCTTCGTGAGCCTGGAGGAGGACGGCAACCGCACCTTCAGCTTTTACCGCAAGCCCTCGGCCGACCTGCTGTATGCCCCGGAGCAGATCGACCTGGCCTGGTTCCGCGACGCTTTTGCCCTGCACTTCTGCAGCGTCTCGCTGGTGGACAGCCCCATGCGCCACGCCCATCTGGCCGCCATCGGAGCCGCCCGGGAGGCCGGTGCGATCGTGAGCTTTGACCCGAACCTCCGCTTTCCCCTCTGGCCCGACCGGGAGATGCTGCGCCAGACCGTGCTGCAGTTCCTGCCGCTGTCCAACATCCTGAAAGTCTCGGACGAGGAATTGGAGTTCCTCACCGGCACCGCCGACATCGAAGCCGCCCTGCCCCAGCTGTTTGCCGGGGACGTGCAGCTGGTGCTGTACACCTGCGGCAGCAAAGGGGCCTACGCCTACACCCGCGCCGCCCATGCCTTTGCCCCCTGCCAGAAGGTCAGGGCCGTGGACACCACCGGTGCGGGCGACGGCTTCATCGGCTCCAGGGTTGTGGTCATCAGGGCGGAGAGGCCCACAAGGCGGACGTCCTTTTCCCGGACAGTCTCCACTACGGTCTCCACCGGCACATCACGGCCAAGGTCGATGACCTCGAAGCCGTAGTTCTCGAGGATGACGCGGACGATGTTCTTGCCGATGTCGTGGACATCGCCCTTGACGGTGGCGAGGACGATGCGGCCCTTGCTGGCTCCGGCCCCACCCCGCTTGGCGATGGCGGTCTTGATCTCCTCAAAGGCGGCCTGCGCGGCGCTGGCGGCCTGCAGCAGCTGGGGCAGGAAGAGCTTGCCCTTCTCGTACTTCTCGCCCACCACGTCCAGCGCCGGGATGAGGGCCTCGTCCACCAGCTCCAGCGGCTCTTTCTCGGCCAGCAGGGCCTTGGTGCAGGCAGCAGCTTCCCCTTTCAGGCCCTGCTCCACCGCTTTCATCAGGGGGCATAGGGGCCGGACACCGCCGGGCCCGCTGCCTCCGCGGCGGCAGGGACACCGCTGGCAGCTTTGTCCTGCATGGCCTTGGCCAGCGCCGCCGAGGCGGGGACTTTATCGGCATAGCGGGCAATGTAGGCCATGCTCTGCCTGTCCCGGTTGGTCAGGACATTGTAGGCGTAGACCGCCGCCATCATCTCTTCGCTGGAGGGGTTCATGATGGCAAGATCGAGGCCTGCATACATGGCCATGGTGAGGAACGTGGTGTTCAGGTACGGGCGGCAGGGCAGGCCGAAGCTGATGTTGGACACGCCCAGAATCGTCCGTACCCCCAGCTCCGTCTTACAGGTGTGGAGAGCCTGCACCGTGGCAAGCACATCCTCCTGCTGAGCGCTGGCGGTCAGGGTCAGGCAGTCGATGTAAATATCCTCCCGCGGGATGCCCGCTTCCAGCGCCGCTTTTTTGATGCGGCGGGCAATGGCCACACGGTCTTCCGCCTTGGGCTGGATGCCCCGCTCATCAATGGCGAGGCCCACCACGGCTGCGCCGTACTTTTTGCAGAGCGGCAGGACCCGCTCCAACACCTCCGTCTCGCCGTTCACCGAGTTGACGATGGGCTTGCCGTTATAGACCCGCAGGCCCCGCTCGAGGGCGTCGGCGTGGGAGGAGTCCAGCTGCAAAGGCAGGCTCACGACGCTCTGCAACGCCTTCACCACCTGCTCCATGACGGCAGGCTCGTCCACACCGGGAGCGCCCACATTGACGTCCAGCACCTGCGCGCCGGCCTCGGACTGGCTGACGGCCTGCTCGAGGATGTAGTTCATGTCGCCCTCGCGCAATGCCTGCTGGAACCGCTTTTTGCCGGTGGGGTTGATGCGCTCGCCCACCACGGTGATGCCGTCCACATTCACGCAGTCCACCGGGCTGCAGATGACCGAGAGCATCGGGTGCTCCGGGCGGCCCGGCTTGCAATCGGCAAACACGCCGTTGAGCATCTGGATGAACTCCGGCGTGGTGCCGCAGCAGCCGCCCGCCGCAAACAGGTGCAGCTCCCGGTAGGGCTTCATCTGCATCGCGTAAAGCTGCGGGGTGATGTCGTAACCGCTGCCGTCGGCCCGGGGCAGGCCCGCGTTGGGCTTGACGAAGACCGGGAAATCGCCGGGCAGGGCCTCGGCCAGCCGCTTCGCCATGGGGAAGATCTCTTTCGGGCCGAGGGAGCAGTTGATGCCCACGGCGTTGGCCCCCAGGCCCCGGGCCGTGACGGCGAAGCTCTCCACCGTGCAGCCCGTAAAGGTGCGGCCATTGGCCTCAAAGCTCATGCTGGCCATGATGGGCAGGATACTGTTCTCCTTGGCGGCCAGTAGAGCCGCTTTCATTTCATACAGGTCGGTGAATGTCTCAAAATAGAGGATGTCCGCCCCGGCGGCCACACCGGCCCGGACGATACGGCCATACTCCGCCACGGCGTCCTCAAAGGCCAGCGTCCCGCTGGGTTCCAGCAGCTCGCCCAGCGGGCCCACATCCAGCGTGACCAGCGCGCCATACGGAGCCACGGCCTGCTTGCAGTTGGCAATGCCCGCCGTGATGACCTCTTCCAGCGTGTACTTGCTGTCGGCCAGCTTGTGGGGCGAAGCGCCAAAGGTATTGGCGTTGACGACGCGGCTGCCAGCGGCCGCGTATTTTGCATGGATGCTCCGGATGAGCTCCGGGTTTTCAATGTTCAAATCTTCCGGCCGGGTCCCCAGCTTCATCCCGGCGGTGCCGACGGTGTAGTTCTGCCCGTCCGAGCCGATGGTGATGGTCCCCAGCAGGTCGGTGCGGTAGACATCCACGCCTGCATCCCGCAGGATGCTCAAAGTCTCCTCATGGGGGTGGCCATACTTGTTGTTCACCCCGCAGGAGATGATTCCCATTTTCGGCAGGACCGCGTTCAGGAAGACATAGCTGGTGGAGGTGGAAGAACCGTGGTGGCCCACCTGCAGCACATCCACCTTGAGGTTGGCCCCGCTGTTGACGAGGTCCCGTTCGGCGTCGGCTTCCATATCACCCGTGAGCAGAAAGCTGGTGGCACCGTAATCAATACGGAGGACAATGGAGGTATCGTTGGTGTCACTGTACTGCGCCACCGGGCCCAGCTGGGTGATGGTTGCCCCGCCCAGCTGCCAGGTAGTGCCCACAGCGGGCACCTCTACCTGTAAGCCCTGCTGCTGGGTGTACTTGACGAAATCCTGAAAACACTTGGTGCTGGCCTCCGTCACCGGGGCATAGACGTGGTTGGCCGGGAAGTAAGCCAGTGCCGCGGCCAGACCGCCCACATGGTCCTCGTGGGCGTGAGAGCAGAAGACGTATTCCAGCCCCTCCACGCCCTGATTCTGTAAGTAGGAGACCACGAGGCTGCCGTCGTCCACATTGCCGCCGTCGTAGAGCATGAACTGCCCGTCGCACTCGATCAGCACGCTGAGGGCCTGCCCCACGTCGATGAAGTGCATCTCAAACGGGGCATTGACGGAGTCCACGGTGGAGGCCGACGCTGCCGGGTTGGGGATGACGTCGGCGCTGCCGCCCGGGACAACGCCCGAGACATCACAGGCGGCCAGACCCAGAGCCAGCGCCGCCGCAACGGCCAGCGCGGCCAGACGGCGGAACAGCCCCGGCTTTGGGGCGGGGGTCACTTTTTCTTTTTGGAAGTTTTCCACGTTGCATTCTCTTTCTGTTGATTGTTTTTCGGTTTATGGGTGCCGTTGGGGGCAAAGCGGGCTCCCGGGCTGGGCTGGCGGCCGCCTGCCGCGCGGCTGACCGGTGCCGCATGGCCTCCGCGGCGATTGCCCGGCTGGGTCTTTCCGCTGTGGGGCCGGACGCTGTAGGTGCCGTCCTGATGGATGGTCACATCCGCCGCCTCCGCCCGGCGTGCCGAGCGCTGGACGGCGCGGCGGCCCTCGGCGGGCACCAGCAGGGGGATCAGGTCTTCCCGGTGGGTCATCCGCAGGGCCTTGACTACTTTCTCGGCGTTGCGGGGCTCATAGTACTGGAGCAGAGCACGCTGCAAGGCCTTGCCCTCGGCAGTCTTTTCCACAAAAACAGGCTTGAGGGTGTAGGGGTCCAGCCCGGTGTAGAACATGCAGGTGCTCACGGTGCCGGGGGTGGGGTAAAAATCCTGCACCTGCTCCGGGCGCATGTGGTTCTTGTAAAGATACTCGGCCAGATAGACGGCATCTTTCAGGGTGCTGCCCGGGTGGCTGGACATGAGGTAGGGCACCAGATACTGTTTTTTGCCCGCTTTTTTGCTCAGCTCGTAGAATTTATCCTTGAACTTGTTGAACGTCTCAATGGGAGGTTTGCCCATGTAGACCAGGGTATTGGGAGCGCAGTGCTCCGGGGCCACTTTCAGCTGGCCGGAAACATGATACTCCACCAGCTCTTTGAAGAACGTATCGTCCGGGTCGGCCATCAGGTAGTCAAACCGGATGCCGCTGCGGATGAACACTTTCTTGACGCCGGGCAGCTCCCGGACACGGCGGAGGATCTTGAGGTAGTCGCTGTGGTCCACGATCATGTGGGAGCAGGTCTGCGGGGCCAGACAGTGCTTGCCGCCGTTGCACATGCCCCGGAGCATCTGCTCCCGGCAGGAGGGGAAGCGGAAGTTGGCGGTAGGCCCGCCGATATCGTGGATATAGCCCTTGAAATCCGGCTCATGGGTCATCCGCTCCGCCTCGGCCACGATGCTGTCCGCGCTGCGGCTGGTGACACGGCGGCCCTGATGGAGCTGGATGGCGCAGAAGTTGCAGCCGCCAAAACAGCCGCGGTTCTGGATGATGGAGAACTGCACCTCCCGGATGGCAGGCACACCGCCCATGTCTTCATAAATGGGATGGTAACGGCGGGTGTAGGGCAGGGCGTAGACTTTATCCAGCTCCCAGCGGACAAGGGGCTTGGCCGGGATGTTCTGCACCAGATATTTCTCGCTCTGCTTCTGGACGATGATCTGGCCGCTGACCACATCCTGATTGTCCATCTGGATGCGGCAGGCCTTGGCGTAGGCCGTCTTGTCGCTGGCCACTTTTTTGAAGCCCGCGCACTCCACATACCGCTCGGGCAGGTGGTCAAAATCGGTCAGGTAGCAGGTGCCGTCCACATCGGTGATGCTCTCCACAGGCTCCCCTGCCGCCAGCCGCCGGGCGATCTCCACGGTCTGGTGCTCGCCCATGCCGTAGCTGATGATGTCGGCACCGGAATCTTCAGCGATGCTGGGCAGCACAGTGTCCAGCCAGTAATCGTAATGCGCAAAACGGCGCAGGGAGGCTTCCAGGCCGCCCAGGATCACGGGCAGGTCCGGGTAAGCCTCTTTGGCCAGTTTGGTGTAAACAGTGGCGCTGCGGTCCGGGCGGGCACCGCCCTTTCCGCCGGGGGAATACTCATCCTCCGCGCGGGGGATCTTTGCCACCGAGTAGTGGCTCACCATACTGTCCACGTTGCCGCCGCCGATGAAGAAGCCGTACTTCGGCTTGCCGAACCGCTTGAAGTCCTCGCAGTCGGTATAGCGGGGCTGTGCCAGCACGCCGATCTTATAGCCCTCTGCCTCCAGCAGGCGGCTGATGATGGCGGTGCCAAAGCTGGGGTGGTCCACATAGGCGTCACCGCCCACCACCACAAAGTCCAGCTGGTCCCACCCCCGCGCCTCCATGTCCGCGCGGCTGATGGGGAGAAATTCGGTGTAGGTCTGCTGTTCCATGTTACTCCTTTTCTCTTTATTCCTCCGGCTGGTTCATCTGCATTTCCAGCCACTGCTGGCGGCTGATGAGCACGGCGCGGGGCTTGGCACCCTCGTAGGGGCCAATGATGCCTTTCTCTTCCATTTCGTCCATGATGCGGGCCGCGCGGGCATAGCCCAGCTTGCAGCGGCGCTGCAGCAGGCTGGTAGACGCCTGCCCGGCGTCGATGACCACTTCCACGGCCTGCTTGAGCATCGGGTCGCTGCCGGAATCCTCGTCGGAGTCGGCGCTGCCGCTGCCGCCCTTTTTGCCATCCTGAATGGCGTGGCGCTCCATCGCTTCGATCATGGCCTCGTCATACTGGACGGTGGCGCTCTGCTTGATGAAATTCAGCACCCGGCTGATCTCTTCATCCCGAACAAAGGTGCCCTGAATCCGGGTGGGCTTGGGAGCGCCCACGGGCATGAAGAGCATGTCACCCATGCCCAGCAGCTTCTCGGCACCGGCACCATCCAGGATGGTGCGGCTGTCCACCTGGCTGGACACCGCAAACGCAATGCGGCTGGGGATGTTGGCCTTGATCAGGCCGGTGATGACGTCCACGCTGGGGCGCTGGGTAGCCACGATGAGGTGCATCCCGGCCGCGCGAGCTTTCTGGGCAATGCGGCAGATGGAGTCCTCCACGTCCTTGCCCACCACCATCATCAGATCGGCCAGCTCGTCGATGATGATGGCAATATAGGGCATCTTTTCCAGCGTGGGGTCAGTGGCCGCCAGCTTGTTGAACGATTTGATATCGCGGACATTGTTCTCCGC
>VOFD01001757.1_pt1 | contig 22679 bp, 38 predicted proteins | sample 5384101 | NCBI WGS metagenome assembly VOFD01 (sample SAMN12384723, study PRJNA508395) | human gut metagenome | isolation source: healthy gut C | host: Homo sapiens
TGATTTTCCACATCCACCGCTACCAATCAGAACTGTCTTAAGATTATCATAACCTCGCTTTTCGTATATTTTTCTTATAGCCTGCAAATCTGGATCTTCTAAGAATGAACTTTTAATTTGTTTCTTCTCTGCAAATACTCTCTCTTTTTCTCCAAGAGTATTACAAACAAAGAAATCTTTTAAAAGCCACTTCATCTCCACCAATTAACCTCATCACGTTGTATCTTTGTTTCGCCTTGTCAATGTAATCCATATAAGCAACATTTATATTGCCGGCATTATATATCTGCGAAACAATATTCTCGGCTTCACCCTTTCCATCAATAATAGCTTTAAATTGCTGTGCAATTGCTCTATAAAATAGCTCTTTATTTAGGTCAGTTTCAATGTATTCAACTTCAAAATTATCAAACAACACAGATAAGTTTGTTTCATCCACATTATCCATAAGCGCATTCACAAAAACATCCTCATCGTAATACTTCGCAAAGTTCTTCCAATGATTTCTTGGAGAACCACCGCAGTTCTCTTGAAACCACTTATCATAACTAAAGTCGTCCTGTGGTAGTTTTGCCCTACTTTCTTCATCCGGAAGAATCATTTCTGCAAAAAACTTTGAATTGCCCAAGTTGTATGTTGATCTTTTAAACAACCGTCATTTCTCCTATATAAAATGCTCTGAAAAAAGCATCGTACTTCAATTTTCTTTCTCCCTTCGTAACTTTCTATTACTTTCCATAGTTTTCTATTTTCTAGATAAATATTCTTTGCTAGCTTCCGTGAGGAAATCAAGCCAAAGAATTACAATATATACATAAGGTTGAGGTACAGAGAACCACACCTTGTGCTCCTATAAGTTTAGATATATTAAAAGTAATTCCTACTTATTCATACATAACAATTATACTGTATGCCCCAGAAATTACAATCTGAACTTACAGTTTTGCCTCTGGCAAACGCAAATAAAATCATGCCCCTATCGTGAAACTCACCACCTGATCAGTGATGTTCCGAAGCATAACGATAGATACACGAAAATAACTGCCAGTGTCATCGGAAGACTTGGTCTACCAAACAGCTGAAATGGTTAAGCCCTTTCGGATGGCAAACTGCGGTCTTTTTTTCTAGCTTTTCGATAGGAGTTCTCCATTTTGCATCAAGCCTAAGGAGGGCACCTATTATGAAAAAACAAATAGCAAAACAAGCAAAAATCACATCAACAAACACTTTAAAAACATTATCAGATTTTCCCAAGCCTATCTACCCAAAACCGCATAGCAACTTAGACTGGAGTACAATCGTTAGCAACAAAGGCGAAACTAGAGCAGAGCACATTCTTCGACATACCATTCTAATTGTAATCGTAAATCTCACGGTATTTTTAATGGAAATCCTATCACCATGGTAAACACCGCATGGGCGCACAAAGCAATCAATTTCTCCTACTTCTGATGGAATGGGTGGCGCAATCTATAATATTCCTTACAAAAATGCAGGATATGAAAGCGGCTATATTAATACAGGTGCCACTTTGGATTACATAACCATCATAACAAGGGAAAACAGTTTAGATTTAATTACTGCTTTTCCTTCTTCAGGAAATTATCAAGTCTATTAATCTTACTTCTACATCGCCCCAAAATGCTCCCAGCCCCCCACTTGTACTTTTTCTTTATGATTTACACCAACTTCATGAAAAGTCCAAAACTCTGTAAAGTGCGTAAATTCAAGGATTTCTACATACTTTTGCGTTGTAGTCCTACCACACTCTCCACATGCCCCCTGCGGAAACATATCGCAAGCCCGAACCTTCTTCACCTCATATCCCTTCTCCCCCAGTACCTTCACATCACGGGCAAGTGTCGTTGGGTCGCGGCTGACATAAACAATCTTTTCGGGGTTCATCGTGACAATGGTATCCAAAAGTTTCGCATCACACCCCTTACGCGGTGGGTCGACGACAACGACGTCGGCGAGTGCGCCATTTGTGTCTTCTTTTGACGGCGTGCGGTGCTTAGCGACCATATCCGTTACGACGTCTTCTGCTGCGCCACAGTAAAATGACGTATTGGAGATACCGTTCAATGCTGCGTTTTTCTTGGCATTTTCGATGGCTTCCGGAACGATTTCAACGCCGGTTACCTGACCGTTTGGTACTGCTTTTGCGAGAAATAGAGAAATGGTTCCGATGCCGCAGTAGAGGTCCCAGACACGCTCGCCCCCTGCAAATCAGCAAAATCGGGTGCTGTCTGATACAGTTTTTCGGTCTGAACCGGATTGACCTGATAAAAGGACTGTGGCGAAATCTGGTAGCGGATACCGCCGATTTTGTCCTCGATGGCATCTTCGCCCCAAAAAGTTTTGTGGAAGGACCGAGAATTACATTTGTTTTCTTTGTGTTGAGGTTGAGGCAGATACTTGTCATTCCCTCAATCGTTCGAAGACGATGTAATGAATTCTGCGGCGTGTGGCAGCTCATTTCCATTTATAACAAGACACACCATAATCTGTCCGGTGTGGTAGCCGCGGCGCACGTAAATATGGCGCACGAGTCCCCGGTGGCTTTCCTCACGGTAGGCAGAAATACCATACGCACGCAGAAAATCCATTACGGTTTCGACAACTTCATTAATTACCGGGTGCTGAATGGCACATGACGTCATTGGGATTAAGCGGTGGCTCCGTCCGGCAAAAAACCAGTCTGTGGGATTCCATTTTCATCTTCACGAACCGGAAACTGCGCTTTGTTGCGGTAATGCCACGGAGATTCATTTTCGCCCGTCATTCCTAAAATCGGAAGCCATGTGACAGAAGATAAATCCACACCGCCGAGTCTTTCCAGACAATTTTTCACTTTCTTTTCCTTGAAGGCAAGCCGGCCTTCGTAGGAAAAAATGCTGCAAACGTACAGCCGCCACACAAAGATGCAGAAGGGCACGACGGCGTCATGCGCTCCTTTGACGGCTCCAAAATTTCAACCAAGCGCGCAAAGCCATAATTTTATTTAATTTCATCAGGTGCACCAAAACCTTTTCGCCCGGAAGCGCACCCTTTACAAAAGGGCATAGCCATCTACATGACCGATACCCTCTCCGTCTTTTCCTAAATCTTCAATCGTAATGACAATTTCATCATTTTTCTTAAACTGCAATTTCTTTTTCCAAGTCCATTACTCCTCTGAAGTTTTTCTCAAATTGCTCTCAAACATGCGGTTGAATCCCAGCCACTCCATATTGTCGCCTGCCTGATGGAATACTTCCGTCAATGTCTGCAATTTCGCATCTGCATTGTCCGCGAGATGAAGTGCCATTGCCTCCATCAATGCCGGTACTTTCGGGGAACCAAATTCCATCTTGCCATGATGAGCAAGAATACAATGAACGAGTTCATTTTTCAATTTTGGCGGGAAATTAGGAATCTGTGCTGCCGCATTTTCCATGCGTGCGCCAATGTAAATGTGCCCGAGAACTGGCCGTCATCCGTGTAGTCATTCATTGGAAAATCCGAAATTTCCTGAATTTTTTTCCCATATCGTGGAACAATGCCGCCGTGATGAGCAAATCTCTGTGAATCATTGGATAATGCTCCGCAAAATACTGGCACATGTCCGTGACGCTGAGCGTATGCTCCAAAAGTCCGCCCATGAATCCATGATGAACACTCTTCGCGCCGAATGTTTCTTAAATGCGTCGACAAACTCTTTATTTTCCACAAAATACATTTCCAAAATTTTTTCGCAGATATTTGTTCTGCACACTTGCGACATATTTCAAAATGCGGCTAAACATTTCTCCGACATCTTTGTTCGTGCAAGGCACATAATCCGCCGGGTCATATTCGCCCTCGTCGCTGATGCGGACGCGGGAAATGTTCATCTGCAAATTTCCCTGAAAACTCGTTACCATTCCTTCGCAGTGAATATAATCCATTGGCTCAAAATTGGCAATGCCGTTGTTCAGCTCCCAGATTTTTCCGTCTGCGGTTCCTGTTTTATCCTGTAAGGTCAGGGAATAATACGTTTTTCCTGCCTTTGTTTTCAAAAATCTGTTTCTGTTTACACAAATACGTGCCAACAAACTTTTCGCCCTCGCGGTAATCCTTCAAATAATTCATTTTTTATCTCCATTTCATATTAGTATCTTTTTTTTCACAGCCGTAAATGGCCCGTAGATTTTTTTGCCATTTACCTTTTTATAAGCACGCACCATAAAGCCGTATTTCATGCCGTGAACAAGCATGCCGCGCTTGTAGCGCGCCCCTTTTGCGTTTTCGCTCTGCTGTACTTTGTCTTAATGCCTTTACAAACACTTTCGTATAAACCTGATAACCGGAAACACTTTTTGTTTTCTTCCAGGTTACCACAATTTTTCTTCCTCTTTTTTTTCGCCTTAAGCCCTTTAATTTTCCCCGGCACCAATTTTACCGATGCCGTTTTTGCCTCTGTCTGCACCTGTGTCGTACCATCCGCACGTGTACGGAACACGCAGACCTGATAAAGTAAGTTTTTCCTGCTTTCACCGACTTGTCCCATACGTTTTATTTCCCGGCGTACCATCCGAAATCCGCGCAATTTCTGCAAAATCACTTTTCCCGCTTTTTTTCTAAAAATGACGGCACTCTGTGCCTCTCCGCTCTGCGTCCATGTAATCGTAACCTGTTTTAATGAATACGCTTTTTTTGCCGATGTAATGACCGCCGCGCCAAGCGGAGTTTCTGCCGGTGTTTCAATTGTCACGCCGGCCCCAGAAGCCACCGTTGGCTCGTCGGCAGACACGTTTACATTTGGTCCTATCATCATTCCAAAAATTCCTGCCACTAAAAAAGGCACTCCCACGGATTGCATCCATTTTTTCAAAAATGTTCCCTCCTTAACTTCAGCTCTTTTGGCTTTGAGAACTTATAACTTATGTTATCCGGATTGCTAACTTTTCGACCCTGATACCATAATAATAGAAAAGGAGGGAACAAGCAAGGTGTTTTTCACCAAGTTCAGTTAATCAAACAATGAAATTCCAAAGCGGATTCGTCTGAAAACCTTGTAAAACAGGACAGCAATCAGCGACAATACCATGTATAAACAACTAAGTACACCACAAGCGCCTCCGATAAAAATAACTACATTCAAAAAATTGTTCCCAACATAATCATTTTCCTCCATATTTAATTTTCGACATAACAAGCCCGTCCTTTTGCCAAAAATCAAAGACATGACATGAAAAAATAGCAGATTTACAGCAAAAGAACAAACCATCTTTATTCAATTATCCAATATGGAAGGTGCGTTTTTTTTCCGTCCGTCCGAAAGAGCCATCGTAAAATGCGCGGGCGGCTGCCTGTGTCGTGCCCTTTCGCATAGAGATGTAATAAGAGTGCTGTTAATACAGCGAGAAATATAAGAGAACCAAAACCGGCTAAAACAAGCGGTGTTCTTGATAAATATCCGGTATTTCTTGCGGTACTGCGAAGCAGACAGACAATTGGCATCTGCTCTGAAAACCGCTCGCCGCGGATGGCATATTTAATCCCGGAGCCATCAATCCGCGCACCCAAAGAAATCGTATTCGAAAAGCCCTGCGAAATGACTGTGCGGTCAGGCACATGGTCAAAAAAGGACGCCGCATACGAGAATGACAAATATGAAACTTGCAATCATTTTTCTTCATGTTTGTGTATTCATGGCTCTATTGTAAAACAACTGGTGGAATTATTCAAGATGGAGTTTTGGGGGTTATTTAGGTTCCCGTATTTTTTTTAGAGAAGTTTGCGAAAAGCGAGCGCTCCCGCTAAACAAACGCGTAGGGGTATCGGCATGCAAAATACGCATTGCCAGATACCCACGTGTTTGTACTCACTTTTCGCAAACTTCTCTTAAAGAATTACTGCAATCCAAATAAAATCCGCAGCAAGCACTTAACCCGAGCCACTGCCCCTCCCCCATAAACAACCGTTTCCCTCGAAAAGTACAAAAAAAGAGTTGCATGCTTTTTTCAGCAAAAACAACCATTAAGGCAAAAATTAGCGGAAAACGTTGCATTTACCTCGTGATTTTTCCTGATAAGGTCGAATTTCACGGCAAAAACACATCAAAATGCAACCCTATAACGCAAATCACAGAAAAAGAGTTGCCTAGCCCCCATAAAGCCACGTCGCCTCGCCCAAACACACACCGCAAACCAATCCCCAAAACAAACTCCCCTTCATCAATCAGAATCGTTGCCAAGTTTTAGGATTCCAGTAAATTACCAGAAAAAGTGGTGGCTCTAGTGGGTTTTGAGTGCGTCGGTATGAGATGCCTGTACATGCGTTAGCATAGGCATCCATACCGCTACGCACTCAACGAGTGAAAACGCCCACTAGAGCCACCACTTTTCCTAGTAATTTACGGAACTAAAAACGCAACGCTCCCTTTACAAACAGAAACCAAATATTGTACAATAGCAGTGCAGGGGCTTGGCAGCGCGCCGCCCTCCATGCGTCACTATATGAAGGGAGTTTCCATTGTGAACAAAAAAGTATTACAAACACTTGAAATATTATAAAATCATTGACATGCTTCTTGAGGAGGCAGACACACCGCTTGCCAAGGAAAGCATACGGCACCTCTTGCCTTCGTCAAGGAGGAAGAAATCATTAGGCTGGCAGACTGAAACTTCGCACGCACTCATGCGTCTTTTAAACCAGGGAAAGGCTGCCATTTCACGGGCTAACGGATATTCGTCCAAGTCTGGTGCCGCTGGAAAAAAGGCGGCGTGCTCGGCATGGGTGAACTTCTTGACATCGCCCGGTGTTTGGAGATTGCCAAAGATGCCATCGCTTATGATGCCAAGTTTGAAGATTTGAAAGATGCACTTTCGGGACGCTTTGGTGCACTTATGGATTTGCCGGATTTGCGTCTGGAAATCAACCGCTGCATTTTGAGTCCGGAAGAAATGGCAGATGATGCGAGTTCCGAACTGAAACGAATTCGCCGTGCCATGAAAACTACGAACGATAAAGTACGCGAGCAATTGACGGCAACTATGAATCTATCCGGCTCCATGCTGCGTGACAACATCGTCACCATGCGAAACGGCGGTATTGTCTGCCTGTTAAGCGAGGAATATAAATCCACTTTTCCGGGTATGATTCATGACCAAAGTTCAACCGGCTCGACCTTTTTTTCATTGAGCCGATGGCAATTGTGCAGACTAAACAATGAGCTGGCGGAACTGGGTATGAAAGAGCAGGAAGAAATTGAAAAAATACTGGCGTCGTTAAGCGCTCTTGCAGCGCCTTACGCCGAAGATTTACAGCGAAATGTGTTCTTTGCTTGCGGAACTTGACTTTATCTTTGCAAAGGCAAAACTTTCTAAAAAATGCAGGGAAGCGAACCACTTTTTTGACCAGGATTACATCCATATTAAAAAGGGACGCCACCCGCTGATTCAAAAGATAAAGTCGTACCGATTGATGTCACACTCGGAAAAACTTATGATTTACTGATTATCACCGGACCAAATACCGGTGGTAAAACAGTATCGTTAAAAACGGTTGGATTATTTACTCTGATGGGACAGGCCGGTCTGCATATTCCGGCATATGACCACTCGCACCTGCGCGTATACGAAGAAGTTTACGCCGATATCGGCGATGAGCAGAGCATTGAGCAGAGTCTGAGTACATTCTCCTCCCACATGGTAAACACCGTTTATATTTTGAAACGTGCGAATAAAAAAGACACTGGCACTCTTTGATGAGCTTGGCGCCGGAACCGACCCAACGGAAGGTGCTGCGCTCGCAATTGCAATTTTAGATAATCTGCATAACCGAAATGTAACCGCTATGGCTACGACGCACTACAGCGAATTAAAAATTTATGCCCTGTCCACCGATGGTGTTGAAAACGCCTCATGTGAATTTGACGTAGAATCTTTTTGCAGCCGACTTACCGGCTGTTAGTCGGCGTTCCGGGGAAAAGTAATGCGTTCGCAATATCCGGAAAATTAGGACTTCCAAAAGAAATTATTGATGAGGCAGGCAAACTTTGTCGACTCCGACAGCCGCAGTTTTGAAGACGTTGTCACAGGACTTGAGGATGCCAGAACCGCCGCTGAAAAAGAGCGCGAGAAAGCGAAAAAAATCCGCGCGAAGAGGCAGAGCATTTCCGTGAGATAAAATGAAGGCGAAAAACGAGCGGATTGATGCCGCCAAGGATAAAATTTTACGCCGTCCAAACGAAGAGGCCCACGAGATTATCCAGAAGGCAAAGGATACCGCCGACGAATCCATCCGCAAGTACAACAAGTGGATGAAAGGTTCCGGCATGACAAAAAGAAATGGAAAAAGAGCGTGTGCAACCGCGCAAAGCGCTCAACGAAACTGAGAGCGAACTGACGATAGAGGGAACCAAAAAGGCACCAAAGAAAGCACCGGACAAATTGCAGATTGGTGACATTGTTATGGTTCATTCGATGGGTATTAAAGGAACCGTGAGCACGCTTCCAAACAACAAAGGAAAATGTTTTGTTCAATGGGCATTCTGCGCTCGGAAGTTTCCGTAAGCGACCTAGAACTTTTTGAAGCAGGAAACCAAAGCTTAAAAAGAAGTTATCCATTACCCATGCAAGAAACATGAAAATGGCAAAGGCAATGACTATTTCACCGGAAATCAATTTAATCGGAAAACGGTGGACGAAGCCCTTGGACTGCTTGACAAATATTTAGATGACGCCTACCTTGCCAAACTCCATCAGGTAACCATCATCCACGGAGTCGGCACCGGTGCCCTGCGAAACGCTGTCCAAAACCACTGCAAAAAAAAAATACGTCAAAAGTTACCGCATGGGAGAATACGGGGAAGGCGGATATGGTGTAACCGAAGTTGAATTTAAGTGATAAAAGACACATAACCAAACAGAAGAAAGAGGAATCATTTATGGAAAAAAAAAATTCTAATCGTGGATGACGATGCCAATATTGCAGAGCTAATCGCATTGTATTTAACAAAAGAATGTTTTCAATGTGAAATTGCAGAAGATGGCGAAACCGCTTTGGAAAAGCACCAAAGTTTTCAGCCGGACTTAATTTTACTCGACATCATGCCGCCCGGTATTGACGGCTATGACGTACTGCGCGAAATCCGCAAGCAGTATACGACACCGGTTATTATGCTGTCTGCTAAGGGAGAAACTTTCGATAAAGTGTTGGGACTTGAACTTGGCGCAGATGACTACATCATCAAACCATTTGAGCCAAAAGAAGTTGTGGCACGCGTGAAAGCCGTTTTACGCCGGTTCGACAACCAGCAGGCAAGGGTGGCTTCCCGCCGCCAAAGACGAGCCAAAAGATGTCGTAACTTACGATGGTCTTGTTATCAGCCTTGCAAACTATTCTGTAACAGACCACGAAAAACAATCGAAATGCCGCCAAAAGAGCTGGAGCTGTTATACTTCCTTGCTTTCACCCGAATCAGGTATTTACAAGAGAGCAGCTTTTAGACCAAATCTGGGGGTATGAATACATTGGCGAAACTCGAACCGTGGATGTTCATATCAAACGAATCCGCGAGAAATTAACTGAAAACCCGGTATGGTCCCTTACGACTGTATGGGGCATTGGCTACAAATTTGAAGTAAACGCATAGGAGACTTCGTATGAAAAATACTTTAAAGACGACCCTCGGTCGAAAGTTATTAGCATTTTACCTCGTCCTGTTTGCCATCACTTTTACCTGATAACAACCGTTGGACGCGACTATATTTCGGAGCGTGTTGAGTCCGAAAGCATTAGTAATCTCCGCAGTGTCGGAATCACGCCGCTTGGCTCACACATCAATGAACAGCGCTATACAAAAACGACCATTTTATCACTGCGAGACCAGTTGAAAATGGCGTCCGAAGCCGCTGAAGCGGAAATCTTAATTGTGTGCGCCGATGGCGATGTAATTCTCAACACAGACACCGAGAAAACGTATAATATCTATCAGGAAGTTCCTCTTTCCTTCATGATGACGTGATTGAAGACACGACACTCGGCGGTCTCTTTGTCCGAGAATTCAACCTGTGTCATCCCGCCGATGGAACAGAGTGCCTACTTAAACGGCTACCTTGTTCTCGCACAGCCGGACCAGTTTATCAACAATCGTGCCATATATTACACCAACATATTAACAACCTTTTTCTATCTGATTATGGCAATTGTCGGTTTTGTGTTCCTCGCTCATTTACGTTTTCAATGTACGCCCGTTGCGCAAACTGCGTAAAGGTGCCCGCCCAGTTCTCGATTAACCACGAAAATCCGCCGATTCTCATTAAATCTCAAGACGAATACGGCGAATTGGCAAAAACACTGAATGTTATCGGAGCAGAACTCAGTAAATTTGATGAGTACCAGCGAAAATTTATTTCCAACATTTCGCACGATTTTCGCTCCCCTTTAACAAGTATTCAGGGGTTATGTTCAGGCAATGAAAGATGGCGTGATTCCGGCGGATAATCAGGAAAAATATTTAGATATTATTTTGTATGAAACCGAGCGGCTGACAAAATTAACATCAAATTTAATTGATATGAACAACTACGACCGCGACAATATTATGCTTTGGAGCAGAATCATTCGACATTCACAAGGCAGTTAAAATGACCTGCGAAAGTCTGGAAGGAACAGCTTCAATAAGCAAATCACCTTCACTTACGATTTCTGTGAACCGGAAGAACTTCTCGTTTACGCCGATAAGCAAAAAAGATTTTACAGGTTCTTAGAAATCTCTGTGATAACGCAGTTAAGTTCAGTCACGAAGAATCGGAAATCTGCCCGCATACCTTTACCAAAGGGGAAAAAGTTTTTTTATTTCGGTAAAGGATTCCGGCATTGGGATTCCGCGTGAGGACCTAAATCTGATTTGGGACCGTTTTTACAAAACCGATTTATCCCGTGGCAAAGACAAATTAGGCTCCGGACTGGGCTTGCCATCTGCCGGGAATATAAACGCCCACAAGCAGACAATTGACGTTGTCAGCACTGTAGGCGTTGGTTCTGAATTTGTATTTACTTTACCAAAAGCATAAAGAAAGGGATTATTCCTCGGATGGGAGTCAGTCGGCTCAGTATCCGGCTGCACCTCATCACTGTTTACATGAAGCTCCGTTATTACAACGGAGTCATTTTTTATCTGGCACACAAGTTTGTGGCTGCTATCTCCCATTGTAAAGGATTTTGTACTGCTCTTAATCTTACCGGTATCATACGATACTACCGCATCTACCCATTCACTGGTGAAAATCTTTTTGACGAATCCAACGCCTGAAACTCTTTGCGCCGGAAACCGTTACACCAAGTCCTTTAATACTTAATGGGAAGCGGATATAGGAAGAAAGTTTTTTCAAACTTCCGTCTGCCACCGCATACTGAATATCCTGTGCGACCTGACGATATGCCTCTACACTTTCATTGCTACTTGTGTTGTCAGCATTGTCGGTTGGCTCTGCGTCATTATTATCTGTATTCTTGTCACTATTATTTCCCGAATCTGAGCTACTATTATCTCCCTTGTCATCGTGGGCGACATCCAGGGAAATACGGATTACACTAATGAGTCCACTGAGCATATTTTCCGTATTTTCACCGGACCAGTCTTTAATCAAAAGGGATATGGCGCCTTGCGTTTCATAAAGTAGAATAAGGATTCATCTTTCTTATTCTGATACCATGTTATGGTTAATCCATTCACTTCAATGTCCTGCATTTTTCAAAGCCATCGAGTACACCGGATGGACAGCCATCAACTCCGGCATATCCGACAATCCGCTGATTTTCCAGCTCCGAAAGTTCATCATAATGAAAACTAAATGATTCAAAATCATCCACCATCTTATAAATCACTTTTTCTTGCCGGGTCCTCAACAGTCACGCGGAATCCATACATATCATAAATCTTGCGGAGCACACGTCTGCGCTCCTTATCATCGGACTCGCTTTCCTTACCACTCCAGCCCACCGCATTGCTTGCGATGTGCTTTTCATCCTTTTTCACCTTAGCATCGGTATCTTTGTCCGGTTTGTTTTCCTCTTTGGTTCCCGAAACAATTTTGCTTTATCGGTACTGCACGCCGTACTCATCTTCACAGCAAATGTGCAGGATTCCTTCTGCCATGTCATGGCATCACATTTTTCATCACCATACATGGTTACTTCTGAATCATCCACCGTCTCTTTCTTCAGTTCATTTTTCTCCGTAAACTGATTAATTACATCCGGTGCATTTTCTTCCTCTTTGTACTCAAAGAGAATCTTGTCTTTTTCTTTTTTATTCCGATACGTTATTTTTACGTGCTTTGCTTTTTTCTTGACTTCAACCTTTTACACGATATGATTTGGAAACATTACCAAGCTTATACGTGCGGCAGTCCGTCTCTTTAGCAATTGCCTCAATGGAATCTAATTCCTGCCACTCTTCTTCATCACTGCTTGCTACAATTTCACCCTGCTTTGGCTGTTTCTTTAATTTGCCTCAAAAAATCCTTTTTGATACAACAGCTGTAATGGCAACAACAAGTACCGCAACGGCGCCGCCATTCCTTTTGACGAGCGGAGAAACGTGGTCTTTTCTTAAATTCGTCCATCGAAATCACTTTTTCTTCCGACTCTTCACAGGCTTTTTTTCACATTGGCAAGTATTCGCTTTTTTATCGCTGTCACTAAGGGAAATTTTTCCATTGCTTCTTTATATTCCTGCTGCATGACCATCATCTCCTTTCATCTGCTGAGGAAGCTTATCCTCGCTAGTTTCTCCCGCCCGCGTTTCAAAAAGAGACCGTATCGTAGTCTCTTTCTTCTCTAATATCTCTGCAATTTCCTTAACGGAGTACTCTTCGTAATAATACAAATGGATGGCACTCCGGTACTTTTCAGGCAGTTGTGATATGATTTGCAAAATATCGCTTTCTTCTTTTTGCTCCTGCTTCTCATCTGCCACATCGTACCCTTCCGGTATTGCCACCTCCCTCTGTCTGGACGCCGATTTTAACTTGTCCTTGCACAAATTCGACGCTACCTTTAGAAGCCACGCTTTTCATGACTCTCATCTTCAAATACTCCTGCTGACTGCATAAGGCGAATCAGCACCTCCTGAACAATATCTTCTGCATCCTCCCTGCTTTTCATGTAGGAATAGGCTAACCGCAATATATCATTGCCAAATAAGTCAGGGCTTTTTCCACCGCGTCCGATGGATTGGCCGCCACATCTATCATTGTTTTTCCCCTTTCTACCTACATAACGATTCAACAATTGAAAAAGTTGCAAAAAGAGAACTTTTTTCAAAAAGTTCCCTTTGCAGTTTCCTATACCGTGCCATCATGCCAATGAGAATGATGAAGATGCCCCCATCGGATTGAGTTCCGGAAAGCCCCTTTGCGCCTGAGTGCTTCGTACAAAACAATTGCAACAGAATTACCCAGATTGAGCGATCGAATCTCGCCATACATCGGAATCGAATTGTCGTTTCCTCATTCTCCACCAAAATCTCCTCCGGGATTCCGGCACTTTCTTTGCCAAACATAATATAGCAGTCTTCTTCAAATGAAACATCGCTGTAAATATGCTTTTGCTTTTGTCGTCGCCATGTAAATTTTGGCGCCCGGATTTTCTCTAAAAAATCCGGATAACTGTCATAAATCGTGTAATCCAATTTATCCCAGTAATCAAGTCCTGCTCTTTTGACTGCTTTTTTCATTAATCTGAAAGCCCATCGGCTCAATCAGATGAAGTTTAGCACCGGCGCCACGCGGAGTTTCTTCCTATATTCCCGGTATTCGCAGGAATTTCCGGTTCCAATAATACAATGTTTAACATATTAATCTTCCTGTCTGAGTGCAAGGAACAAATCAATACTTCCACTGCCATCTGCAAATACCATCGGCACGCACAAAGTCTTAGCAAAGTTATTCGTAAAACTTACTTCACCGTGAGATAATGTCGGCGGTGTAATATCAATTCCAACACCGTTTGATGAGAATACGGTTGCCGCATTTCCCATAATCATGTTTCCTAACTCACTAATTGCACTGGACGCGAAATCATCAATCGTCTTTACTTCCATCATACACATCTTAGAAGCAATGGCACATGCATTTTCTTCTGTCATTCCAATCAGTACCTGTCCACGCATTTCCCCGGTTACGCCGATAATAATGACCCAGTTATCATGGTCAAATTTTGCTTCCTTCAGTATCGGCTTTTTGTATTGCAACATCGACAAAGCACATGTCCTGCAATATCTTTTTCGCCGCCATCAAAAAAGGATTGATATGTTCCGCATTTAAAGTAGCCATATTCTCTCTCCTCTGCACAATCTTATCTTAATAATAGCATAATTACGAAATAGTGTCTATAAAATTCTGAATTTTAACCAGTGCCTTCTTTAAGTCTTCAATGGAATATGCATAGGAAATTCGCAGAAAACCTTCCCCGCATGTGCCAAACGCAGACCCCGGCACTACCGCAACGTGTTCTTTTTCGAGAAGTGTTTTAGCAAACTCCTCGCTCGTCATACCAAAACGGCTGATGTTTGGGAATACATAAAATGCCCCCATTGGTTCAAAACATGGCATGCCCATTTCACGCGGCTCTTTCACTAAAAAGCGGCGTCTTTCATCGTAACTCTCACGCATTTTTGCCACATCTTCATCGCCATTTCGCAATGCTTCAATCGCGCGCATACTGACTCGTTGTCGGTGCACTCATAATAAGATATTGATGTACCTTTATCATCTGTTTAATAATTTCTTTTGGTCCGACCGCATAGCCAAGACGCCACCCGGTCATCGCATAGGATTTCGAAAATCCGTTAATTACAACACTTCTTTCCTTCATCCCAGGAATTGCCGCAATCGACACATGGTCGCCCTGATAGCTTAATTCCGAATAAATTTCATCGGACAGAACAAATAAATCGTGTTCCTTAATTACATCCGCAATAATCTGTAATTCCTCATGCGTCATAATCGCACCGGTCGGGTTGTTTGGAAATGGCAGAACAACCATCTTTGTTTTATCCGTTATCGCTGACAACAATTTCTGTTTTGTCAGTTTAAATTCATCCTTTTCTTCTAATGCAAGTCTTACCGGCACGCCCCCCGCCATCGTAATACATGGCACATAAGACACAAAACAGGGCTCCGGAACGATAACCTCGTCCCCGGATCAAGCATTGTGCGGAAAGCAATATCAATTGCCTCACTGCCACCGACCGTAATAATCACCTCATCCGAATCATATGAAAGTGCAAACGGCGTTTCAAATAAGTGCAAACTTCATTGCGCAGAGGCAAAAGCCCCTGCATTGGATGTATAAAACGTGCGCCCCTTTTCCAGCGAGTAAATACCCTCCTCGCGAATGTGCCACGGTGTATCAAAATCCGGCTCTCCTACGCCAAGCGATATGACATTATCCATCGTGCTTGCCACATCAAAAACCGGCGGATTCCGGATGGTTCCATCTCCGTTACCATTTTAGACAATGGGTTTCTCATGGAGTAATCAACTGCCTTTCATCACCTCGTTCCTCTGCTACGAGAGAAAGTCCGTGTTCTTTATATTTTTTCAAAACAAAATGTGTTGCCGTACTCATAACCGATTCCATCGGTGCCAGTTTCGTCGCGACAAACCACGCAACCTCTTTCATTGTTTTTCCAACAATAATAACGGTCAAATCAAATCCGCTTCCACTCATCAGATACAGGCTTTCTACCTCATCAAACTGGTAAATGCGCTCCGCGACCTTATCAAATCCGCGTCCACGCTCGGTGCAACCGTAACTTCAATCAACGCTGTCACATGCTCACAGCCGGTCTTGTCCCAGTTAATCAAAGTCGGATAGCCACAGATAATTCCCTGCTCTTCCATCGCATTCATTTTTTTTTCAATTTCTTCCGGAGATGCCGCTAACATAGCTCGCTAAATCTTCCGTCGAAAGTTTTCCGTTTTTCGCAATGTTTCGTAAGATTTTTTTCCTGCATTTCTTCCCGCATCATATCCTCCAATTCTGCGGTCAATCAAACGCGCGGTATAATTCATCCGCCTTAGGCGGCTCTAAAAAACGTTTTTCACCATCATTGAAAATAACACGGTCATTTCCCTCTACTGCCTTGCCAATGACCGACGCATGAATACCTTTTTTCGCAAGAGCATCCACAAGGCGGCTTCCGTGGTCGGTGCCAATAAGCATCGAGCCGCCGGAAATCAACTGATACGGATTCAAATTAAAAAAATTCACAGATTTCAATTGTCTCCTGACGAATCGGTATTTTCTTCAAATCGACACAAAGGCCTACACCGGATGCTTCTGCCATCTCCCAAAGGGCACCAAAAATTCCGCCCTCTGTCACATCGTGCATGGCTGAAACACCAACTTGCATCGCAACACGGCTGTCCTTTACGACGCTTAAAAGCGAAGCGAATTTTTGGGATTCATCCACAATTGAAACCGGCAGACGTTTTTCAATTCTTTCTCAAATTCTGTCGCAATAATGGAAGTTCCTCTAAGCCAACCCATTTGGTAACAACTAAATCTTGTCCCGGTTTTAACTTTGGTCGTAACCAGTTTATCCTTTGCACTGCCCAATGCCGGTAACCGACACAAGTGTCTGGTTTACAACTGCCGACACCTCGGTATGTCCACCTAAAATTTCCACATGATATTCTGCGGTCAATTGACTCACATCGTCCATAATCTGCTTTAATTCGCCTTCTTCACTATTTGGCGGCATAATAATTGTAAGCAAAATACCTACCAATTCCGCACCGGAACTTGCAATGTCATTTGCCGTAATATGAAATGCAATTGTGCCAATCTCTTTGCTGACGCCGTAATCGGATCCGTCGACAATACAAGCGCATTCTCCGTTGGTGCCAATACCGCACAGTCTTCACCGACACCGGCATGAACTAAAACTTCCGGTCTTTTCACCGTCAGTTTTTTGAATACTGAACGCTTTAATACGTTTTCTGGTACTTTTCCTATTTCCATTGTTATAATCGTCACCAATAGAATCATGAAAATATTAGTTTTTCTCTCGCTACGCTCGTTTCTATTTTCCCTTCCTCTTGATATTTGATATAATTCTTTTATAAGACTGACACACTACAGAACACGTGGAGGTGAGTGGCGGGGCTGTATAGCGGCGACCTCGTATTGTTATATGTTGTCGGTCATCCGTTAAGGCATCAATGAATGGCGCATAACAGTAGCCCGTAAACTTATCTCTTCCAAAGTCGACTCGATTTTGCCGGATGACCAGTCACTGTCAATCTTATAACTATAAATCATCAGGAGGTACTTTTATTGTCGTTTAAAATTCTTAAAAATAACTGCTGCGGACTTGATGTCCACAAAACCTGGATCTATGCCTGTATCGGCATTACGGATTCCTTTAAACGTACAGAGTATAAACAAGCCCGCTTTTCTTCCTTTACCAAAGGATTGCATGAATTGTGTCTTTGGCTTGCTAAATACAATTGTATTGATGTCTGTATGGAATCTACCGGTAAGTATTGGATCCCTGTTTTTAATATCCTGGAGAAGAATAACATCTGGGTTACTCTTTCTCATCCCAAATATACCAAGCCTCAAAAAAGGCAATAAGACAGATCGCAAAGATGCCAAATGGATCTGTGATCTTTACATGTGCGGTATGGTTAAACCTTCCTTTATTCCACCTGCTGACATCCGTCAATTAAGAGATTTAGTAAGATACCGTTTCAAACTCACTTGTATGATTACCGGTGAGAAGAACCGTGCTCATAACTGTCTTACTGTATCAAACTTAAAATTGGATGATGTCTTTTCTGATATATTTGGTAAATCATCTCGTTCCATTACGGAACAGATTTTACAACACCCTGGGGGAAACATTTGATGTAGCACCTTTTGTCAATAGCAGATGTAAAACTCCTATCGTAGAAATCCAGCTGCTATTGATGGTGCCATTTCAGGAACAGGCTGTGAAACTCAGACAGTGCCTTAAATCACATCGATGAATTAGAATTACACAAAGCAGAAATAGAACGGGAAATCTTTCGTCTCAGTGATAAATACGAAAAGTGTCCTTGATCTTATTCGAACCATACCAGGATTCGATAAAAATCCATTGACTGCTATCCAGGTGCTTTCTGAAATCGGGGCGGATATGTCTGTCTTCCCCACAGCCAAAAAAACCTCGTTTCATGGGCAGGATGCTGTCCCCGTAACGACCAAAGCAGTCGCAAAATCAAGTCCACTAGGATTTCCCGTGCTGGTTCTTATTTTAAACCAGTTTTGGTGCAAATTGCAAATGCTTTAATCAAATCGAAAAACATCCTGAATTTACCAACGTTATCGTCGTATAAAAAGCACGCCGTGGTCACAAGAAAGCTATCATTGCCATCTGTGGATGATGTGGGTCCTGTTTTCGAACGGCTTACGTTTCCCGGCATTAAAATTCAGTTCTGAAAAGAACCGATTTTGCTCCACAGCGTGACGCCAAATCTTCGTCACCGTCGGTTCCTGAATCGTACCGACTGGCTTTGACACGTATGGCATCTCCGCTTTTGCCTGTTCCACTGCTCTTGATCTGAGCCGCCGTACTGTTAACATCGATGAACCCTCTTTTGGTATCGTAGGTGTAAACAAACGCAACGTTTTCCCGTTTTACTTTTGGCATTTTGCTTTCGCAATATTTGCACTTCTTATTAACAAAGGTGCGGATTTTTTTCTTTTGCATCATATTTCAGTTTATATACGCGGGAGTTGTAGCAATCTCCGGATTTTTGCATAATTGGTAAACGGATCTCTCTTCCTTTCCAACCCGCATTAAGCTTGCAACCACATCGCCAATTTCACAGTTATACCCTAACTGTTCGGGCGTTGCCGAGACCGTCTTTCCATTCACATCCACTCCACGGTGCGGGCCGCAGAAATATTCATCCCGGTACTGCGTAACGGCTGTTCTTGCCTTCATCTTCCGACATACCGCCCATTATTCACGGCTTCCACGAAGACACCATTGCAAATGAGTCCTCGCGCCGGCTTTACCGTCTGATAAGCCGCATAAAATATATGCCACAATCAATAAAGATCAAAAAATAACTAAAAAGGCGTGACCTTTTCTTGCTTTATTCATGTTGTCTCTCCTCACCTAAAATTTTAACAATACTTGTATTTTTTTTAATTTGTATTACACTGTAATCATCACATGCCGGCTAATAATCCAATTAACATGGCAAATATGATGATGATGCCCGCAGATAATACCTGCAACAAGACGCTGTTTTTTACGATTTAACATATATATCCCCCCTTTCTGAAAGGAACTAATGATTGTGAATTTTGTACCTTAGTTTCTTTAATATGTTTTGTCATTTTTGTGCTTTTGATGTTCTATGAACAACGCAAAAGCCAAAACAAAGATAAAGAAGCTGGACGCATTCTGGGAACGGGGAGCGCGTATGGCTAACCAGACAAGAAAAAAGATATTTCCATCTTCCCATTTCTCCATGGAAGAATCGGAACTTCCTCAGGATACCACAGAAAATGAGTCCGTACTATTATATCGACCATATCCGAAAAATAATCAAGAGTCCTATGCTCGATTTATCCGAAATAGTTCGAATACAGATTTAAAATTAGCATATGGCGTAGGAATTTCTAAGGTTTTATGCGAATATGATGAAAATTTTAATCATTTTCTCCTCGCATTGACCATCTCGGCATCGTGCCCGCACTGGAAGCCGGTCTTTATTCGGAGGGGAGCATATTTTTGCTTGCCTTCCAATTACTTTACGGCTCACAAAAATGACCGATTACACCAGTCTTGCCGATTATTATATATCTGCATTTGAAGAACCGAAAAAATCAGTGCACTCATCCGCAATGAGGATGGCTCGCCACATAAAGAGGCACTGGATTCAGCATTGGAGCAGAAACCCATGTATGTACCGGTAAATTCATCCATTGTTAAAATCCGTTCGGTTGCCGCATAGTTGAGCGGATTTCGGTTTTATAGTCAAAGAGAATATAATATGTTCCCTTTTCTGCAGTACCATCTTTTAAAAAGTCTCTGAATATCTACCGTATATTTTCTCAAATAAATCATATATGGTATAACTGTCTGTTACATATCCCTCATAACCGGGCAGATAACGGTGTGTTTCTGCACTCCCTGTCAAAGAAGGCGCGAATCTCTCTCGTTTTTGCGTTTCGAATCCGGCTTTACAAAGTCGGTTTTCTTTTGCAAAACTTCGCGGTACCAGTCGGTGCAGTACGATCTCCGCCAGTTTCCCCGGCTTCTGTTTCCGACACATGTTTCTTTCCAAACTCATACAGCACTTCATATCGCTCTCCGGTTGATTTTACGCTCAAACAATGCTTTTCTTTCACTCTCGCCAACTCCTCATACAGACAGTATGCGTCCTTAAAAAGGCGTTCCAAATAAATCATCGATAAAGAAACTGAAACTAATACACCTCTGCAATTATTTTCACGCTTTAAAGAAAGAACATCCTCATAGGAAAGCTTTCATTTAGTCGTGAAAAGATTTCATACGGCGGCAGTCGCCTGCCTGAATCTCTGTAATCGTTTCTGCTTTTTCATTCATAAAAGGGAACCATCTAAGACTTCAAAATCCTAATTGAACTGGTCCGTTTCATCGCATATTATCGCAGAACGATTTCTTAAAAGTATTGAAATCCTCAAGGCCGGCAGTCCCGCAATTAACCAAGATGTCGTGGATGCTTCGCGCGCATGAATTCTGCTACATTTTTTGGCAAAGAAATCCCAGTCGGGCTGGTACGTCTGATTGCCTTTAAAGTATCCGGATTTGTCGACTGCACGCCAATCTCGAACTGCACAAGTCCCGGGCGAATGTATCAAAGAGCAGAAATCTTCTTCTCATGCAGTAAATCGCCCCCTGATTTCCTCAAAATGAAAATTTGTCACACCATTATCATGCTCTCACCAATATACTTCCATATGCGGTGCATGCGTGGTTGCAGTTAAAGGTGCGGTCCACAACCCTCACCTGCGGCACCTTGTTTTCAAGAAAGAAATCAAGCTCTCTCTGTCTTTTCCGCTTTTTATCCGCACAGATTTCTCAATGGAGGATAAACAATAACTGCACGAAAACGGACATCCTCATGCTTTCATAGTAAATAATGTGGTTTTTCAGTGTTTCCATGTCATCATAAGTGATACACTAAATTCATCCATATCTAATCCCTGTCTTGGTTTAGTACGGTGCAATCCACTGATGCCTCGGTATTTATCCGTCTATGGATGAAATTTCTGTCACCATCCACAAAGTATGCCATAAATTCCTGAAAGGTCCGCTCGCCCTCGCCAACCATAACAAGGTCTGCGTATTCGTATTTTGCAAGCACTTCCTCCGGATGATAACTTACTTCCGGTCCGCCAAAAGAAAAAACAGATTTGGCAAAGACTTTTTTCAAATCTCCGGCTAACTCCCATCACATATTCAATGTTCCAAAGATAACAGGAAAAATCCAACTGCCTCCGGTTTTCTGCGGTAAATGTCCCGAAAAATTTCCTCTCTTCTGTGATTGATTGTGTACTGGGTACTTTCTACATCCTTCCGGTACTTCCCCTGCATTTGCCTGCAGTGAGCGGACCGCCAGCGTCGTGTGGATATATTTTGCATTGATTCCAACTAATAAACCATATATTTTGCGGCCTCCTGACTTTTTGCTATATAAAAAAAGCGAGTGAATCCTCGCAAATGTAAAAAAGAAGCGGGTGATGGGAATCGAACCCACGTATCTAGCTTGAAGGCTAGTGTTCTACCATTGAACTACACCCGTATCTGAAACTATGAAGTTTTCAACGTGATTTATATTAGCAGATATTTGGGGATGTGTCAAGGCTATTAACGGCACATGACCTCTCATTAATTCTACATATCGATTTCCTTTCCCATCTTTTTTCGATGTTTTTGCGGCACTTAATGTTTCTATGATTTCATTCATGCGTGCATTAAAAATTAATCCATCTGTATATTTTCAATGGTACGGCAAAGTTCTTTATTCTCTTTGCAAAGACAATACTTTTGCCATGTTACTGGCTCCCTTGACTGACCATCTCATCCGGCGGTGCTTCATCCGCATGGTAATTACGGTACAGTTTTGGGATTCCTGCACTCCCATGTTTTTGTATACAATTCCTTCTCTTGGTTCCGGTATCTTTTTTCCCCGCTTTCGATAAGGTAACAGTCCGGCTTTATTGTTATTAAGATATCGATATAACTCGCGTGCATTTCTGCTCCTGTTATCTTTTTTCATCCGTCGTTTCCACACTGTCCGCATACACTAAAAGAAACTCTAAATTCCTCTGTTTTTCCTTCTTCAAACAATTCCTCTGTTTTTCCTTCTTCTGATAAACATGATCGATATACAGTTCTCTTGTACTCTACTTCGCCATATACCGTTTTGATACAGGTTTTTCGTTTCCCTTTTCCCCGATAATGCTTTTTATCGCGACTTTCTGCAAGTTCTGTATCATAGGCTTCCAGAATCTGCTGGGTAATCTGGCGCCAAGTTCACAAACATAATCGAATATTTTTGCTCTAACACCTTGAAAGATAGTAAGTTTTCGTCTACAATTAGTTTCATCATACAGTCTCCTTTATTGTTTTTTCTAGCAACTAACATCATAAA
>VOFD01002864.1_pt1 | contig 22630 bp, 23 predicted proteins | sample 5384101 | NCBI WGS metagenome assembly VOFD01 (sample SAMN12384723, study PRJNA508395) | human gut metagenome | isolation source: healthy gut C | host: Homo sapiens
TGACATTGGAAACACCTGTACCAAATTGACCGTGATCGAGAACGGTCAAGTGGTCGATTTTTTCCGTACAGACACGCTGTCGGAAATGAATATTGAGCAGTTGCTCGATAATTTTCCTGCTATTACGGGAGCTATTCTTATTTCGGCCCAGCAGGGGAGACTATAGAAGCCATTGAAGCGTTGTTGCGCCGTCGTGTGCAACACTTCATCCATTTTGGACATGGGGTTTTGGTCCCGATCCGCAATGGCTATGCTACGCCAGAAACATTGGGGCCTGACCGTTTGGCGGCAGCTGTTGGGGCAGCCACTCTCTATCCGAACAGCGATGTGCTGATTGTCGATTTCGGTACGGCTATCACTTGTGATTTGGTCTCTGCTGAAGGTGAATTTCTGGGGGCAATATCTCACCGGGTGCTGCTTTGCGTTTTCGGGCTTTTGCATCAATTTACACATCGCTTGCCGCAATGTGAGCTGATCGATCGAGAGATCTTTATGGGACGTGATACGGTAAGTGCTATTGAAGGCGGTGTAGTCAATGGCATTGTCTATGAGGTCGAAGGATACATTCGCGATTTGGAAAAACGATACCCGTCGTTACGTATAATTTTTACGGGAGGTGATAGTAATTTTTTTGCTAAACGGGTAAAAAAAGACGATATTTGCAACTTATGATCTGGTCGCCTACGGCCTGAACCGAATTTTAGAGTACAATGCGAAATAATTACCGTTTACTGGGTGCACTCGGGGCATTATTGCTGTTATTGCCGACGACCCTCTCTGCACAAAGCAATAGTTTGAGTGCATTTTCTCCGTACACATTTTACGGATTGGGCGACATGTCGGTCCAGGGTTCGGCGTTTTTCCGCTCGATGGGTGGAGCAGGTGTTGCTTATAGCAATTATCTGCATATGAACTCTTTAAATCCGGCTTCGTATGCAGCAGTTATGCAACGTTCGGTGTTGTTTAATGTGGGCGGCGAAATGTACAACACTTATGCCAAGACGGCGGATGCCAAAACCAGTTACAATACTTTTAATATTCGGGATATCAATATGTTGATTCCCTTGACTAGAGGTCTTGGTTTTGGCTTTACCATGACCCGTTGAGTGATGTCGGATATCGAGTCAAGATGACAGAGATGGATCCCCTGATCTTGGCCAATGTGGGTAATGTTGTATATGAGTATTTGGGAGAAGGTAATACAACACAGTTTAAATTCGGGTTAGGATGGAACCCGTTTAAAAACTTCGCGTTTGGTGTGGATGTGATTTATTATCACGGTATTATCACCCGTAATTTTAATACGATCATTACACCCGTTATTTCTGAAACAACGGAAAAGAACACTTTATGGCAAACAACGGGAAATCTATTCACAGGCAGGGGTAATCTTAGGTGCACAATACAATCTTATCGCTAATGAGTTGCGTCAGTTTACGATAGGTATGACTTATCGTCCTCGGGTAAATTTACGACCAAGGTCAACTCGATCGATTGTTGCAGAGGCCAATTTTGTCGATACGATCGATGTGCAAAATTCTCGTTTTGATTATTATTTGCCCTCTTCATTCTCTGTGGGTTTGGCATATACAACTCGCAAATTTGGCGCCTTGCTCGATTATACGTTTGAGAAGTGGCAGGGTTTAAACGCTCCTGATCCGCTGAACGGGATTACTTATTCGAATAATCATTACATAAAGGCTGGTGTCAGTTTGTTCCCAATCCTCAAGATGTGCGCCGCTATTTTAATCGAATGTCCTATCGTTTGGGCTTTCGGTACAATAACTATTACATGAATATCAACGGCCACAATATAGATGATAAGGCGATTACGCTTGGTTTCGGATTCCCGATTAGACAGGGACTATCGAATATTAATATTGGGTTTGATTTTGGTCAGCGGGGATTGACGGCTTCAGGAGTCTATAATGTGCCGGCAACGGCCTCTGGAGGAATGGCCAGTTCGCGAGCCTATCAGATGGTTCGCGAGCGGTATTTCCGGGTTTCGATAGAATTGTCTCTCTTTGGAGAGGATTACTGGTTCCTCAAACCGAAATACGAATAATTCATTGTTGAGAGCGTGAAGTATTGCGGTACCATACGTTTTCGGTAGCACTCCTTTTTGCAGCGAGTGCTATCTTGCTTTGGCTGTAAACAGAAAAAAAAGTGCTTCTGCGGCGGATGTGCAGAACATGATGACTCAGCAAAGTGAAAATTTGCGTTTGGTTTATTCGAAGAATGGTCATCTTTCTTATCGTTTTGAGACACCGTTGTTGGGCGTTATGAATTGGCTCAGGAGCCCTATATGGAGTTTCGCAAGGGGTGAAAGTTGAGACCTATAACGATACGACTCACACCATTGAATCGACGTTGACAGCCAATTATGCGATTTTTCTCGAAGCTTAAAGAGCTGTGGGAGGCCAAAGGGAATGTAATCGCAACCAATGCCCAAGGACAAAAACTGGAGACTGAGCAGCTTTTTTTGGAATCAAAGAGTGGTCGCATCTATTCGAATGTTGATTCGAAAGTGACCCAGAATGATGGCGAGAGTGTCATCATTGGGAGGGATTTGAATCGGATGATCGGTTCCAGGAATTTGTGTTCCGTCGTCCGAAGGGGCGTGTTGAGGTGGATGTGGAGCCGAATCGTTTACCGGATACAACTTCCATCAAACCCAAAACTACACCTGCCGATGCTGATTCGGAAATAGATCTTCCTACCATTCGTGAAGGAGAGGCGGTAGCCAAACCAAAGTTGTAGTCTCCCAGGTCGGGTTATTCTATATGATCTCTTTCCAGCTCTCTATTTAACAACTAAGGTTTTATTTATTGTTAAATGCAAACATATTGCGTTCTTTCGTCTGGTGGTGGAGGGACATGGTGTCATTGTGGGTTCAGGGTGCACCGGTAGAACAGGAGTTCAACTAGATTTGACCTGTTTGGTGACCTGCATGCATTCACGAGAATTGAAAAGTAGTTCTCTCCGCTTATCTGCAACAAGATATTTGATCTCCTGTATCCTTTATTAAACATCGAAATGGTTGAATTTGGAGTCGGCCTTTTGTTGCATAGAGAGAATCTTGGAAAAGTATCTATTGTTTTGGCTTCAATAGAGAAATAGCCTGTAAAAACTCCTTTGATTTCCAATGTATTGAAATTTCCAGTATTTTTGTGCGAGAGAAAGTATGCTTTGGAGGTATAAAGGCAACTGTCTTGATAAACCGACCTGCGAATTTGGGTCGTTGAAAGTTTAAATGATTGGATGCGATCTCGTTGGTGACAATGGGGCTGCGAGTGTATTGATACGAAAAAAGAAGACGGTTATTGACCGTATAGCAATATGATTCTGACATCTGTTCTTGTTGTTTTATTGGCGTTGCTCTTTTCAGCCTTTTTTCAGGGATGGAGATCGCCTTTATCTCATCGAATAAGCTAAAACTGGAAATTGAGAAGAGTCGCAGCCCGCTTTTTTTTCATATATAGCTGGCCTCTTTTCGCGCCATTCCGGGCAATATATCACCACGATTTTAGTCGGAAATAATATTGCGTTGGTCATCTACTCTTTGCAGATGAGTATTTTGATTCACCTGTTGCTCGACCTTTTCGGGTGGCACGTCACGTCGGGTGGATCGTTTTTGATAGAGACCGTTTTACCGACTATCATTATCATTTTTGTAGCCGAATACATCCCCAAAGCGGTGGTGCGGATCAATCCCAATTTCTATTATCGGAGTTTTGCTGTACCGGTCTTTCTTTTTTATCTGCTGTTTTATCCGTTGGCACGGATCACCACCTTCATTTCAACCTTGATTTTGCGCATTTTTGGTCTGCCGGTGAATACGCGTCAGGAGCCCAAACGTTTGATCGGGTCGATTTGGCGCATTTGATAGACGAGGCGTCGGAAGGAGATGAGCAGCATGATAATGAAAAGGATATTAAACTGTTTCAGAATGCGCTCGATTTTTCGGGATTGTTGGTACGGGATTGTATGGTACCCCGTGTGGATATTGAGGCCATCGAACGCACCGAATCCATTAAAACTTTGACTGAGCGTTTTATTGATACCCATTTTTTCCCGGTTGCCGGTTTACGAGGAGAATATCGACCGTATTGTCGGATATGTCAACACCAAGAGTCTGTTCAAACAACCCTCTTCCATAGATGAGATTCTTCAGCAGATCGACTATGTCCCGGAAAGCATGCCGGCTCAAAAACTGCTGACCTCATTCATCAAAAAGGGGCATTCGGTTGCTGTGGTGATCGATGAGTTCGGAGGCACGGCAGGTATGATTACCATTGAGGATATTCTCGAAGAGATTTTCGGAGAGATTGAGGATGAGCACGACGATCCCAGTTTGGTTGAGAAGCAGATGGGAGAGGGAGAGTTTATCTTTTCGGGACGTCTGGAGGTGGAGTATATCAATGAAAAATATCATTTGGGCATTCCGGAATCGGATGAGTATGACACGTTGGCCGGTTATGTGATCGATCGGTATCAGGGCATCCCTGCGGTTGGCGAGACCATTTTGGACGGCAATCGGAAGATTCGGGTTTTGCGGACGGAATTGTCTAAAATCGAGCTGTTGCGGATTACCTTGACGACTTCTGCCAGTGCGAAGAATGCTCAGAATTAAAAAAATAGTCCGTTGACGAACGGGCTTATAGGAATTTTATTATCTTTGGACTTCATTAACGGAAGAATTTTTGAATAAAAGGTTCCGTTTGGTGCAAAAACAAATCGAATTTTTACAATATGGCAACACTCAACACTTTAAGAACGCGAGGCGGTGTGATCGTATCGATCGTAATCGGTATCGCGTTGTTAGCTTTCCTTTTGGGCGATTTATCATCGACCGGCAACATGATGCAGAACCGCAAGATGCGGGTGGGCGAGATCGACGGTAACAAGATCGGTCAGTTGGAGTATGCTGAGCAGGTAGATTATGTAACCCAGGTTCAGCAGGTAATGACTGGACGCGAGGCTCTCAGCGATGAGGAGCAACAGCAGGTTCAGAATTTTGCTTGGGATAATTTGCTGAACGCATATGTTCTTGCGCCCGGTTTCGAGGATGCAGGTCTGGTTGTTTCTGAGGCAGAGCAGACGGATATGGTGGATGGTACTTATCTGTCACCGGTGGTGACTGGTACATTTGTCAACCCCAATACTGGCGTTTACGATCCGGCTATGCTGCGTGCTTTTGTCTCCAATCTGGATCAGGATGCTACCGGTAAAGGAGTCATGGTATGGAACTACATGAAGGCTCAGATGATCAAACAGCGTGTTTTTGCGAAATATGTCAATTTGGTCAGCAAGGCTATGTATGTTACTTCGCTTGAGGTAGAGCAGGGCGTACAGAATGCCAACAGCTTGAGCAATATTGCCTATATCGTTAAAGATTATGCAGCAATCCCTGATTCTACTGTAAATGTTTCTGAGTCAGAAGTTCGTAAATATTATAACGATCACAAACGTGCTTTCCGTCAGAATGCGTCACGTGAGATCGAGTATGTTGTATTTGACGTACTGCCTTCAGAGGAGGATTACGCTGCAGCAGAGAAACAGGTGAACGAGCTTGCTGCTGAGTTTGCTACTGCTGAGAATCCTTTCCAGTATGCAACACTCAATTCGCAGAACCAACCTGTAAATCGTTATTTGAGCGAAAACCAGTTGACCGGAGAATTGGCAGCTTATGCTTTTGGCCCTGACAGCAAAAATATGTATGGTCCCAAACTCGATAACGATGTTTGGATGATGGCGCGCGTAGCTGATGTGAAGATGCTTCCCGACTCGATCACTGCTCGCCATATTTTGGTTCCGGCAGACAAACAGGCCACGGCAGACAGTATTCTGACCGCTTTGAAGGGTGGAGCCTCTTTTGCCGAACTGTCTGATAAATATTCGATCGATCCTCAAGCTAAACAAAATGGCGGCAACTTGGGTACTTTCCAGCCAGAGCAAATGGTTGAAGAGTTCTCACAGGCTGTGATTGACAACAAAGTGGGTGACTATTTTGAGGTTCAGACCCGTTTCGGTATTCACATCGGACAGGTGACAGCAAAGAGCACTCCGGTTAAGAAAGTTTTGTTGGCTGTCATTACGCAAGAGGTTGAGCCGAGTACAATGACCCAGCAGACTGTATACGGCAAGGTAAGCCAGTTTATTGCGGCTGCGAACGGCTCTGCAGAGAACTTTGAAAAGGCTGTTGCCGACAACGCTTTGTCGAAACGCGTAGCACGCATTTATAACACCGAGCGTAACATTAACGGTATGGAGAACTCACGTGAAGTAGTTCGTTGGGCTTTCACTGCAGAAGAAGAGGGCGAAGTTTCGCCTGTAACCGAGGTGAACGGTAACTACGTGGTTGCTTTTGTTGACCGGCATCCATGAGGACGGTATCGCTCCGATTGAGACGGTGTCTCAGTCGATCGCCTCAGTATTGCGTCGTCAAATTAAAGCTCAGATGCTTGCCGACAGTCTTTCAGGTGGTGCTTCACTGGATGCGTAGCTCAGAAATGTGGTGCAGAGGTGAAGACCGCAACTGACATTGATTTCAACAGTTTCTTTGTAAACGACGGTGTAGGTGCGGAACCCGCCTTGATTGGTGCAGTTAGCGCAGTTGAGCCGGGTAAACTTTCTAAACCGGTTGAAGGTTTTGCTGGCGTTTATCTGTTCGATGTAACGGATCGTCGTCCAGCAGACAATGTGACTCCGGAAAGTGAACGTGCTCGTCTGGAGTCTATGGCACAGTCTTACCTCTCTGAGCGTATTTCGCAAGTGCTCGTTGAGGAGGCAGATGTGAAAGATTACCGAGTAAAATATTATTAATCGTCTGATTGGGACGTATGATAAAACAGATAGGGCTGTTCATTACGAGCAGCCCTATCTGTTTTGTCCCTGATTGACGAGGCTTGACCTTTGGAATATTGCAGCAAAAGATTATCTTTACCTAAACCATAAATTTAGGCTTATGTATGCGACATTGAAAAGAGTGCCCTCTGTTCAGAGGTTTGACAGAGGAACAGATCAAGAATCTCTTTTGCCGATGGTGGGGACTATACCTTGAATGAGTATCATGACGGTGATCTGATCGCACGGCGCGATACAGCCTATTCAGGGTTGATGATTATTTTGAAGGGGACGGTACACGGCAAATGACCTATGCATCAGGTCGCAGTGCCGAAATCGAACCGATTGAAGCTCCGCAACTGATTGCACCGGCATTTTTGTTTGGTGGATATAACCGTTTGCCGATCGATGTGATTGCTGACGGAGAGGTGACGATTATGACGATTCACCGGGGATTCCTGTTTGAACTGATGCAATCCAATGTATTGATTCTCTCTAATTTTGTCGATATTTTGTCAAATCGGGCCAATGTTTGGTCTCGTAAGATCTACTACCTTTCATTCCGATCTTTGCAGGAGAAGGTGGCCAGCTATCTGCTCGAACATATCAGTGAGACTAAACAGTCGTTAGATATGCCTGATATTACAATGATCGCTTCATGTTTCGACGCAACCCGCAGTGCATTGCGGACGGTGCTCGATGAGATGGCTAAAAAACGGTTGATCCGTTGCGATGACAAGAGTATCGAGGTGTTGAATCCACAAGGTTTGCAAGATATTCTCAAATAGTCGGCATGCGGTTGTTTTATAATGTCGGCATCTATCTGCTGGATGCCGGATTACATGTTGCGGGGTTGTTCAATGAGAAGGCCCGTTTGTGGTGTCATGGCCGTCGCGGAATCTTTCGTCGTATGGCTGAAACTGTACAGCAAAATGCAGTTGAATCGGTTAGCCATGAGGCGGAGAATGTTTCGCAAATCAAGCAATCAGGTCAGACTGTTACGGGTGCGCATACCGAGGAGGCTGAGAACGTATCCAATCTTTCTGCCGAGAATCAGGTAATTTGGTTTCATTGTGCCTCTTTGGGTGAATTTGAACAGGGGAGGCCGGTCATCGAGGCTTTTCGTGCAGCACATCCTGATTGGAAGATTTTATTGACCTTTTTTTCTCCTTCGGGATATGAGGTGAGAAAGAACTACAGTGGGGCAGATTTTATCTTTTACCTGCCGGCTGACACTCCGCGCAACGTGCGTCGTTTTATGGCCATATTTCGCCCGAAAATAGCGGTTTTGTCAAATATGAATTTTGGGCCAATTATCTTTTCGCGCTGCAACGGAGTGGAGCGAAATGTTATTTGGTTTCCGGTATATTTCGGGAGGGACAATCCTTTTTCCGGCCGTGGGGCGGTATGTTTCGAAAGGTTCTCGGAACATTTGATCGTCTCTTTGTTCAAAATGAGGAGTCTTTGCAGCTCTTGGCAGGTATCGGTATCGATCGGGCCGAGGTGGCTGGTGATACCCGTTTTGATCGGGTGTATGCCATTGCGCAGGCTGCCAAACAGTTGCCCGAGGTGGAGCAATTTGCCAATGGAGCCAATGTGTTTGTGGCCGGCAGTACCTGGCCGCCTGATGAGCAGTTGTTGTTGCAGTTGATCAATGCCCATCCCGATGTCAAGTTTATCATAGCCCCTCATGAAATTGAGTCTGCCCGGATCGAGCGGATGATTGCTTACATTGAGCGTCCTGCATTGCGCTATACGCAACTTACTCCACAAAGTGATTTGACAGGTGCTGGTGTGTTGTTTATTGACACGATCGGCATATTGTCATCAGTTTACCGTTATGGCAAGTGGGGGTATATTGGTGGTGGTTTTGGTGTCGGCATCCACAATACGTTAGAGGCGGCTACATTTGGGTTGCCGTTGGCTTTTGGTCCCAATTATGCCCGGTTCAAGGAGGCTTGTGATTTGATTGCAGCTGGAGGAGCTTGCAGCATATCGAACTATGATGAGTTGGAGCAGTGGTTTTCCGGTTTGTTGACCTCTGAGGAGGCGTGGAAACACAGCAGTGCTGCATGTGCCGAGTATGTTCAGTCACACAGAGGGGCGACCGAACAGATCATGTCTGTCATCGGAAATTGAGAATTTCAGTAAGAATATACTATTAGAAAAGAGCTAAGGCGTTGCAGAAATAAAAATTATCGTTATCTTTGCGAGCCTGTTCTTATGAACGGTCTGTTTGACCCATGGTGTAATGGTAACACTGCAGATTTTGGTTCTGTCATTCCAGGTTCGAATCCTGGTGGGTCAACGACGTCTGATAAACAACTGTTTATCAGACGTTTTTTTATGCATATACGTTGATTGTAGATTGAATGTAAAGAGAAGTAATCTTCAATTTTGGTTGCATAATGTTAATATAAGCCAATGTGAATTTGCAATAGACTGAGCCTGTGTTTGTTGATTTGAGGCTTTAGGACTGCTTGCTTGCATGATTAGCTTGCCTGAAAATAATAAAACAGATGCCGATGAATTTATCTAATTCACCGGCATCTGTTGTTTTGAGGATAGATCCAGATTTACGAAACAATAGAGTCGCAAGGCCAATTACGCTATCTGCCTTTTGTTCGGATCTTCATTAAAATTGCCCGGGCATGGTGGCTCCTGCTGGGATGCGGTTGAAAGCCTCGGCAATTTGATCAGCAATTTGATCTACTGCACCTGCCAGCTTTTTTGCCTACCATCATCTTCATCATCAGCGGCAATTTGACATCGAGCACAATGCGCATGCGGGTATCTGTATCGCTGACGCTGACCAGCTGCAACCAGAAGGTGAAATCCATGGGAGATCCATCGGCACCGGTCACTTTGATCAATTTAGGTGCAACCTTTTCCACCATTTGCAGGTTGATCTGAAAACCTTGCGCTTTGAATGAGCAGGTGTCGGTTGTTGCACTCCAACCTTCGACTTTGTCTCCGAGTACGGGGGTCAGATGATTGAAATCGGAGAGCACGCCGTATATCATTGAAGCCGGTTGCAGGATTTGAACATGTTTGCTTTCGTATCTTTCCATGTGATTGAGATTCTTAAAGAGAGTGGGTGATGTTGAGCCTCAGTTTGTCGTATCCAGTTTATTACATATACATGGTGACAGGGCGATGTTTTGTTGATTCTCCTTTTCGTGGACACAGAGGTCGAAACAGGATTTTCCACTCTGCAATTGCTACAATCACTGTACGAATTGTATTCTCGGATAAAGGAATCAATCGCTTATTGAGGCGTGTTGTTGATAGTATGAAACCCTGTTTCCACACCTTCATGATGAGGGAACAGGGTCTCAATCATAAAAACTATTTTTTTCCACGAGGCGGGATCGCGACGCCACTCTTTGAGGGTCTCCAGTTCATCCGGGTGAACATAACCCTGCTCAATAGCCATTTCGATCATGGTGTTGTAGTTGCTCAGCGTATCGAGTTTCACGCCGGCATTGGTAAAATTCTGTTCAGCAGTCGGGAACCCATAAGTAAAGATTGCAACCATGCCTAGTACGTCACAACCTGCCTTTTTTCAAAGCATCGACAGCGCTCAGGCTGCTGCCGCCGGTGGAGACGAGATCTTCGATTACCACCACTTTGGCTCCGGGTTTTACCTCACCTTCGACCTGATTGGTCAATCCGTGTGACTTAGGAGCACTGCGTACATAAATAAAAAGGTTTGCCCATCTTTTTCGGCCACCAGTACGCCGTGTGCAATGGCACCGGTAGCTACGCCGGCCAATACTTCGGCTTCGGGAGATTTTTTCAGCGATCAGGTCGGCAAATGCTTCATAAACCTGTTTGCGGACAGCGGGGTAGGAGAGTATCTTGCGGTTGTCGCAGTAGATCGGCGAGTACCAGCCTGAAGCCCATGTAAAATGATTTGTCGGATTTAATTTAATTGCCTTAATTTGCAATAAGCTTCCGGCAATCTGTTTGGCGGAATCGTTCATTTTCGTGCTTTTATGTATAAGGTTTATATCGAAAACAGTGTCGTACTTTTCACGGCTCAACAGCCGGACGACGCTTCGTATGTCACTTTCCGGCCCGCAGCAGGCGAACCGCTTTCAATAGCAAAGTTGTTGCAAAGTTCAGAATAGCAAGCGTCTTGCGGTGATTTCGACGATATCGAAGAGGTTTTCGCCCAATTCCGTACTTCGCAGCGGTTTATTCAGGCAGGTGGTGGTGTTACGTCTGATCCGGAGGGTCGCTTGTTGCTGATTTTCCGCAATGGTCGGTGGGATCTGCCGAAAGGCAAATTGGAACCGGGAGAACAGATCGAAGAGTGTGCTGTTCGTGAGGTGAGTGAAGAGTGCGGCCTCTCGGGATTGCAACGAGGCGATTTTATTACCCATACTTATCACTGTTATCAGCTTCACGGTGAGTGGGTGTTGAAACAGACCTCTTGGTATCGGATGAGCTATGATGGTAAAGAGGTTCCCGCTCCCCCAAACCGTTGAAGGTATTACGCAGGCTATTTGGGTGCCACAGACGGAGTTGGCAGCCAAATTGGAAAACACCTATTTCACGATTCGTGACGTATTGACCGCAGGCGGTTATGTGAAATAGCCCAGACGGTGCCTGCAGCGGACTCTGTGTTGGTACAGAGCTGATCGTAGGTGTTAGACGGTTGGTGTGTTGGCTTTAAGGGTGTGGGGAGCTATTGTGTCTCTTTTCCTACTGACCCAATCGATAAATGATAAAACAAAATAGATAAAAAAGATGAAGAGATCGACAACCCTGTTGCTGGCAGGAGCAGTTGCAGCTTTGACGGTTGCATGCGGTGACGGCGCAGGTAAAAAAGCAGACCCGATGAAGATTGATAATTCATTGACTGAGGCTGAAAAGAGTGCTGGAATTCTGACCCCCGAAGTGATGTGGAAGATGGGGGCGTGTTGGAGGTTCGACTGTATCGCCCGATGGCAAGACCGTTCTTTATACGGTGAGCTATTACAGCATGAAGGATGATAAAAGTTCCACGCACATTTGGTCCGTACCGACCGAGGGTGGTGAAGCGGTCCAGATTACGGATGGAGCTGGTAAGGAGGCTTCGATTCAGTGGAGTGCGGATGGCAGTCGGATCTATTTCCTTTCGACCCGGAGTGGTGATGCTCAGTTGTGAGTGCCAAACCCGATGGCAGTGATATGCGTCAGTTGTCAGCGATCGAAGGTGGTATCGAAGGTTTCGGTGTGTCTCCGAAAGAGGATAAACTCTATTATATCAAACGAGTTCAGGTTGAAAAACGTCGTTCATCTGAGATCTTCCCTGATCTGCCCGATTCGAAGGCGATGATTTATGACGATTTGATGGCCCGTCACTGGGACTATTGGGATGATGGCAGTTATCTGCACCTGTTTTTGTGGCCGATCTGCAGAACGGTAAGGTAGCAGAAGGGGTGGACATTATGGAGGGAGAGCCGTGGGATGCACCGATGGCTCCCTATTTCGATGCGGCTGAGATTGCCTGGAATAATGCAGGTACACAGTTGGCCTATACCTGCAAGAAGATGACAGGCAAACAGTATGCCTTGAGCACCAATTCGGATATTTATCTGTATGATCTGGCCAGCAACAAGACGATCAACATCACCGAAGGGATGATGGGCTATGACAAGTATCCTCGCTTCTCGCCCGATGACAGCATGGTGGCCTTCACCAGCATGGAGCGTGACGGTAACGAGTCGGACAAGGATCGTCTCTTTGTGACGAAGTTGGGTACCGGTGAGAAGCTGTATTTGACCAAAGATTTTGATTACAATACTGGAAACGTGGTTTGGGATGGCAATGACAAACTCTATTTCCTGACTCCGATTCGGGCTACTTATCAGCTTTGCCGGGTGGGTCTTGACGGTTCGCCGGTAGAGTTGGTGACTCGCGGTGCACACGATCTGAATGCCTTCACGATTGGTGGTGGTAAATTGGTGGCTGAGCGTACGACGTTGAGCTCGCCGACTGAGCTGTTTGCCGTGAATTTGTCGGATGGAACCTTGACCCAGTTGACCAATACTAATGCGGAGATCTATGACAATATCAAGATGGGTGAGGTTCGTGAGCGGATGGTAAAGACCACCGACAACAAGGAGATGTTGACTTGGGTGATCTTGCCTCCTGACTTCGATTCGACCAAATCTTATCCGGTATTGCTTTATTGTCAGGGGCGGTCCTCAGAGTGTGGTTAGCCAGCGTTGGAGCTACCGTTGGAACTATCAGTTGATGGCAGCTCAAGGGTATATTGTTGTGGCTCCGAACCGTCGCGGTTTGCCGTCGTTCGGTCAGGAGTGGCTCGATCAGATTTCGGGCGACTACAGTGGACAGAATATCCGCGATTACCTCAGTGCAATTGATGATGTGGCTCGTGAGCCGTGGGCCGATGAGAACCGCATGGGTTGTGTTGGAGCAAGCTATGGTGGCTATTCGGTTTACTTCTTGGCCGGCAACCATAACAAGCGTTTCAAAGCCTTTATCGCTCACTGCGGTATGTTCAACTTCGAAAGCATGTATTGCGGAACAGAGGAGTTGTGGTTCCCGAACAACGATTTGGGAGGTCCTTATTGGAGCGACAGCCCTGTGGCTAAACGTTCGTATGCCAACTCGCCGCACAAATTTGTGAAGAACTGGGATACCCCGATTTTGATCTTCTCTGGGTTGAATGATTTCCGAATTCCTTTATACGGAGAATCTGCAGGCCTATACAGCGGCTCAGTTGATGGGTGTTCCTGCGCGGTTAGTCGCTTTCGAAAATGAGGCGCATCAGGTGTTTAAACCGCAGAATTCGCTGGTATGGCAGCGTGAGTTCTTCGGTTGGCTCGATAAATATGTGAAGAATCCTTCAACAGGGCAATCTTCCGAAACAACGAAATAGTTGTTGAGTGATTTCGGACGGCCTTCAAGCCGTCCGATTTTTTATTTAAAGGTTCGATGGATTGAATATAGCAAGGATAAGGAGGAGTGTGTATGAGAGGGGATATGGCGCAAGCCTGTTCTATATTGGTGGCAGCTCGACAAGCACTACGGGCGGGAACATCATTGGTGTATGATCCACAGCTGTATGTGAATAGCACGTCCTTTCGTTTTCGGGAGCTAAAATGGTTGGGGAGAACCAAAACATACTCGGTCGGAAGTGTTTCGGAATGGTTTGAGCGATGCCGGACACAAGGATTGGTCGATTTGCAATATCTTACGTCAACAAAGTCTGATAATCGGGATTCGCTTGCATTTGCCAATACATCTCCGAATTTTTGGCCTGTTTTTTTTCGTCATGGTAGAGTAAGACTTTGGGGATCCGTATGGCTGTCCGATTCCCAATCAGATGGATGGGATGTCGTTTACGAGGAGAGTCGCGTTCCCGAAATATTCAAACGGAAATTGCAGTGGGAGAACAATACTGAACGTTTCAGAGAGGCATTGATTCGGATTGAAGCCTTCTCCCGGCAAATTGGGTGTGGGGAATTTGCGGAGATCTTTCATCGTGCCCTGTCCGTTTTGGATGGTGAAGTTACCGTTACGCCAGAACCCGCACTGCCATTACCGGTGCATAATCGGCGCATGTTCGAAGCAGCCGGTGTAGCGGATCTTTTCGGAGGAATGGGATCGTGGAACGATTCACCTGCAGGGATTGCTGACAAGTTGGGGCAGAGAGATCAGTACGAACAGGTATCCAATGAGTTATTGCAACAACTCCGATGTGCCGTGCTTTATGCTGTCAATGAGTGATAAGGTAAACGTACAATTCCTGATTCAGGAAAATCTTCTCGGTGTGTATTGCGATGTTTATTCTGCCCGTAATCTGCTGTCTGAAGAGAAGACTGTTGTAATAGTGTTGCTTACTTTGCACAGCCGGTTTTGATCGCATCAATAGACAGGGGAGCTTTTAGGATGACGGTTTTTGCTCGGTTACGTTTTATTGTTGATTGACCATTATATACTCTGAAACCTCCGGTGACAAACAGAACGGAATATCAAAGAGCAACCAGGGTATTGCGTTCATAGTCTTTAGACTTGAGGAGCAGAATGTTTTCAACTAAATAGATCATGGGAGTCTATCTTGATATTGAGATATAAAAAGAGAGGAAGTCAATAGACTCCCTCTTCTTTTTCGTATGACCAGGATTCACCTGGGTATAAGAAGCTATTTGACAAGAACAGCCTCTTCTGCTTTTTTTTTTTCGATACTTAGTCGATGTTCGGGTTGAGTGCGTGCCACTGATCGATCGGAGGCAAAACGCCCAATGAGATCACTTCGTCACGCAATGCGCAGAGGTGTTTGTAGCTCTCTTCGAGAGTCTTCATCTCCTCGGCAGTACCCTGAACATTGTGGTATTTTACACCATCTTTGGTGATAGAAGACTCCATAGCCATCATGATGTGATCGAAACCTTCGGTGTTTACATATACACCAGCTGGCCAGCGGAAAGCAGGACCACCCATAGCGGCAGCGATCATCTCGATCGATACGTAAGCGGGGCTCTGGAATGACGAACGGCCGCGCAGGTCGATGATGTGCTTGCCGCCCTGAATTACGCGCTGACGCAGAGCGTCCCAATCAGCAGCAGGGATGGTGGTGCCGATCATGTCAGAGAGCTTTTTGCCGTTGATTTCGGTAGTTGATGCGAATACGGCCATCTGCTCGCCGTGACCACCATAGGTGCGGCAGTTTTTGATCTCTGATGCAGGCATTTTCAGGTATTTGGCCAGTTCGCTTCTCAGACGGGTGCTGTCCAAAGCGGCTAAAGTAGATACCTGTGAGGGTTTCAGACCTGAGTAGAGCAGTGTGATCAGACCCGTGATGTCGGCGGGGTTGAAGATCACAACAACATGTTTTACATCGGGGCAATAGGTTTTGATGTCTTTGCCGAGTTGTTCTGCGATCTGTGCGTTGCCTTTGAGCAGGTCTTCGCGGGTCATACCGGCTTTACGGGCAGCTCCACCTGAAGAGACGATGTATTTTGCATCTTTGAATGCGGTTGCAACATCAGAGGTGAAGGTGAGGTTAACATCCTCGAAACCGCAGTGGAAGAGCTCCTCGGCCACGCCCTCGAGGGCAGGTGCGAAGGGATCGTAAAGACAAATGTTAGGCGTGAGATGCATCATCATGGCAGTCTGGGCCATGTTTGAACCGATCATGCCGGCAGCGCCGACGATGGTCAGTTTTTCTTCAGTCAGAAATTTCATGATACTCAGTTATTTTAATGAGACAATATCTTGTTGCGTTGCAGTCACTGTTTGTAATCCTTTCACAGGTAAAGTTAATACTTTCAGCAGGTTTTGGTTATCAAAAGAGTTATATTTCATAAGATACGGTTATGATACACTTTTTGATAGGTCTGTTTCGTCTCCTGTATTGTTGAATTTACCTTTCCTGTCAACCTTTCGGAAGACATTTATGAGTACTACTCTACAACGCCTTTTGTCGAAATAAATTGCGTTTTGTCGAGTTTCCCGGAACTCCGGGAGCAGTGCTTGTTCTATACCTATTTCGGCAATCTTAGTTCACCGAAGGGAGGAAAGAGTAGTCTTTCGAGTAGCGCAACATTTGGTCTTTGTAACCTTCGGTATATTCGACCTTTACGTCGGTGATTTCACCCTTTTTCCATAACCGGTTTATAAACCGGGTTAACAAGCCGCTGTATGGTTCGATGTTAAGGTTGCTGTAACGTTTCAGCACTTCGTTGTGTAAATTCTGATCCACTTTTACACCGTAAGTCTCGACCAGAGCTTTACCGGCTTCATAATCTCCTTCACTCTTGATTCGTTGTATCTCATACAGCATTTCACCAAAGAGTTCACGGAGTCGTTCGTAGTCGGTGATTTCAATATATGTTTTGCCGTCGTGCGTTACCTTCTTGATGACGGGTTCACCTTCTCCCTGTTGTCCTTTTTCGTAGCACCACATGGCGATCAGCATACGGTTACGCATGTGTGCCTCTTCGACATCTTTCCCAGGTTGGATACGAGCCAACTGGGTCATCATACCGTTGAGGATATAGTGCAGATATTGAGCTTTTGCTGCATCGAACGATGGAACGAGTCCCAATTCAACCAGCTTCGGATCTCCCAAATAGTAAAGGGCAAACAGATCGGCCCGAGCCTCTTCGAGGGTTGAACCGTAGTTTTTCAGCGCGTCGGTCTTGACACCGGGAGCCAACTGACCCGAACCGTGTCCCAAGCACTCATGCAGGTCGGTGTGGAGGTTGTCGCTCAACTCACCGTAACGTTTCTGCAGCTCGATGTCAGCAGGATCATAGATGAACTCTTCAAGGAAACCGTTTCCTTTGGCTGCTTCGTTGTAAGCATGGGTGATGTTCTCGATGGTGACCGATTTCGATCCGTAGTCTTTACGGATCCAGTCGGCGTTAGGCAAGTTGATGCCGATCGGGGTAGCAGGATAGCAGTCACCTCCCAAGATGGTTGCGGTGATCACTTTTGCGGATACACCTTTAACTTTCTCTTTGCGATATTTGGGATTGATCGGGGGAGTGATCTTCAAACCATTGAGCCTCTGCACTGATGGTTTCGGTGCGGCGGGTTGCCTCTTCATCGCGGAAGTTTACGAGACCTTCCCATGATGCGCGGTATCCGAGCGGATCGCCGTAGGTCTCGATGAATCCGTTGACGAAATCCACTTTTGAGAGGGTGTCCTGCACCCACGAAATGCTATAGGTGTCGAATTGTGAGAGGTTTCCTGAACGGTAATAACCGATCAATTCGTCGATGGTCTGTTTCTGGGCGCCTTTCGCTACGGATGAGGCCTGCTCGAGCCAGTAAACAATCTTTTCGATAGCTGCCGAGTACATGCCGTCCACCTTCCAGGTCTTTTCGACAATCTGGCCGTTTTCTTTCATCAATTTGCTGTTGAGGCCGTATGAAATCGGAGTGCTATCGTTCGGGTCGATGATTTTTTTGTAGTAGTCTTCAACCTCCTGTTGGGTGACCCCTTCATAATAGTTGTTGGCCGAGGTGGCGATCATGTCGGCTCCGGCAGCTTGATTGGTCCGTTTCGGGAAGAGGGTCGGATCGAACATCACCGGCTTAATCTCGGCAATTACAGCCTCTACCGATGGTTTGAAGTCCTGTGGAAAATATTCCGCTGGAGTGGCTGCAATCAGTTCGTCAAAATAGCTTTCTGAAAATTCGGGGAGGAATTTGTCGAGTGAGTAGTGGTGGTGAATGCCGTTGGCAAACCACACCTTTTTCAGGTATTTTTCGAATTTTTTGAACTCTTCGCTGTTGCGGTTCCCGGTGTATCCCTGTTCGATGGCTTCGAGGGTGCGGCGGATGCGCAGATTGTAACGGCCATTTTGATCGAAGAGAATGTCTCGACCACAAAGAGCAGCCTGATTCAGGTAATAGATCAACTTCTTTTCATCCAGTGAAAGGGTGTCAAAATCGGGTACTTGATAGCGCAATACCTTGATGTCATCGAAACGATCGACTACCCAATCGAATTGTTTTTCTGTCTGTGGTTCGGACTTGCAGCCGACCAATCCTGCGGCGGCGGTAATTATCATTATCAGAGCTGTTTTTTCATGTTGTTTGTAGCTTAGATTGTATGCAAAGGTATTATTTTCAGCGAAAAGTTGGCTAATTCTAAATCTAATTTCTACCTTTGCGGGGTCCTTTTAGGGGCTTGTAAACTAAAGCAATCGATCTGATGCAAGTTTTTTACTAAGGGCGCCGAACTCTCTGCAGCTTTGCGCAAAGAGAAGGTGTTAACGGGCTTTGTTCCCACGATGGGTGCGCTGCATCAGGGACATGCGTCTCTGGTTGAGCGTTGCCGCCGCGAATGCGAGCGAGTGGTGGTGAGTGTGTTTGTCAATCCCACCCAATTTAATGATCCGGCTGACTTGCGCAGCTATCCGCGTACGCTGGATGCGGATTTGAAGTTGTTGGAGGCAGCTGGAGCCGATATGGTTTATGCGCCGTCGGTAGAGGATGTCTATCCTGAACCGGACACTCGGCAATTCGATTTCGGATTGACCGATAAGGTGATGGAGGGTGCTCATCGTCCAGGCCATTTCAATGGTGTGGCGCAGGTGGTGAGCCGACTGTTTGCGATTGTCGAACCGGATCGGGCCTATTTTGGCGAGAAGGATTTTCAACAGATTGCCGTGATTCGCGCTATGGTGCGTCAGTTGCAATTGAAGGTTGAGATCGTTCCTTGTCCGATTGTTCGCGGTGAGGACGGCCTTGCACTCAGTTCACGCAACGCGTTGCTGACGCCAGAGCATCGTGCGGCAGCTCCACAGATTTGTGCAGCCTTGCGCGCCGGAGTTGACTTTTCGCATACGGCTACGGTGGCGGAGACCGAACGTTTTGTAATCGATCGGATTAGTAGCAATCCGCTGCTTGAAGTAGAATATTTTCAGATTGTAGATGCTGATACGCTTCAGCCGCTGAGCGAGTGGAAAGCGGGGGGTAACGACACGGGGATGTGTAGCTGTACATGCCGGTGCTGTTCGTTTGATCGACAACATGGGCGGTTATGGCCCGGACAATCAATAATCGAAATCATACCATCATGCAAATAGAGGTACTGAAATCCAAGATTCATCGCGTAACCATCACGCAGGCCAATTTGGACTATGTGGGGAGTATCACTGTGGATGAAGAGTTGTTGGAGCAAACATGATCCCGGGTGAGAAGGTTCAGGTGGTCAACGTTAATAACAGGGGAGCGTCTGGAGACCTACATTATTAAAGGGGAGCGCGGTAGTGGTGCAGTTTGTTTGAATGGTCCGGCGGCTCGCAAGTGTGTAGTTGGCGACGTTGTGATCATCATTTCTTATGCGCTGCTCGATTTCGAGGAGGCTAAAAGTTTCAAGCCGTGGGTTGTTTTCCCGGATACGGCAACCAATCATTTGGTAAAGTAGTATAAGATAGCGACGCACTGCGTGCTGGGGCTGGTCTGTGACGAACCCATTTGAAAGGATAACGTAGTGCAGTGTAAAACAGATGAGAAACGATTGTTTACGTGAAGTTGATAGGACCTCATGCAGTGCAAGACTGTATGGAAATAAAATGCCGGAGTGCTTATTAAAGCACTCCGGTTTTTTTAAGTATGGGCTGAGTGTTGTGACGTGCGTGTTTAAAGGGCAGTTTGACTTGTGATTTGGTTTAGAGATAGTGATATACTCAGTGTGCGTTTGGATCGCTTTGCAATGCGCGGAAGTAGGTGATAGTGAAACAGGATATGCGCCAATGCAGGATAGAAGGCGATGGAGCTATTCGGTAATTTCGAAAAAAAAATTATATTTGTAGAAGAACGAGACATCTTATGAAATCCAGTGCTAAACGCAACTATATTTTTCTATGTGTTGATGCTGTTGATCTTCCGGAGTGCTTTTCTGGATGGTCATTCAGCAAGGGAAATTGTGGGGATGTCGCTTCCGAAAAAGGCGTTGTCTGCAACTTCTGAACAGGCCGTTCCATCAGCAACCGTTTCCGAACACACAAGCAGTGCACCATACGCGCTGTTTACACAATCGTTGTTTGAAGGTTTGCACCATCCGGTTGCCGTCTTGTTGTTGCAGATTATCTCGATTTTGGTGGCTGTACGGATCTTTTCGTGGCTTTTTAAATATCTGGGCCAGCCGGGTGTAATTGGAGAGATTGTGGCGGGCATTGTGCTCGGGCCATCCGTATTAGGCCATTTTTCCCTGAGACATTCGGTTTCCTGTTTTCCGATTCCTCCTCGAATCACTCAATATCCTCAGCCAGATCGGTCTGATCCTTTTTTATGTTCATTATCGGAATGGAGCTGGATTTGAGTATCTTGCGTAAAGGGAAGTCAAACGCTGGTGATCAGCCATGCCAGTATTATCGTTCCCTTTTTCTCGGTACGGTTTTAGCCTGGCAGGTCTATCCAGAGTTCCGGAGCCGGACACACTACATTTGTACCGTTTGCCTTGTTTATCGGCATATCGGTCAGTATTACGGCCTTTCCGGTATTGGCCGAATTATTCAGGAACGTAATCTGGGCAAGACCCCGATGGGTATGCTGGCTATCGCCAGTGCAGCCAACAATGATATTACGGCATGGTGCCTGCTGGCCGCCATTATTGCCATTGCCAAAGCAGGAAGTGTTGCCAGTGCAGGGTTTACCCTGTTGTGCGTGATTGTGTGCTGTTTATGTTCGGCTTGGTGCGTCCCTTTATGCGCAAACTTGGTGAAATTTACAATAGTCAGGAGATTATCAGCAAAACCCTTGGTGGCTTTTATCTTTCTGGTATTGATCCTCTCTTCGTACATTACGGAGGTGTTGGGAGTGCATGCACTGTTTGGGGCGTTTGTTGCCGGCGTGATTATGCCTTCCAATCTGAGCCGACGGATCATGACCGAAAAGGTCGAAGATGTGGCATTGGTTCTTTTCTTGCCTCTCTTCTTTGTCTTCACGGGATTGCGTACCGAAATCGGAGCTTTGAATACGCCTCATCTTTGGGGGTGTCTGTGCGTTGTTTGTGGCGGTGTCAATTGTCGGAAAGTTGGCTGGAGCAGCATTTTCGGCACGTTTTGTTGGAGAGTCTTGGCGTGACAGCCTTTCGATCGGTGTATTGATGAATACGCGAGGTTTGATGGAGCTGATCGTGCTCAATATCGGTTACGAAATGGGGATATTGCCAGCGTCGATTTATGTGATTTTCGTCATCATGGCTCTGTTCACAACCTTTATGGCTACACCGACTTTGATGTTGATCGATCGGTTGTTTCCTCATCGCGAACCGGTACAGGCCAAACCTTCTATTAAAGCTCGAGTTCTGATTTCATTCGCAAGGCCGAGCAGTGCTCCTTTTTTCCTGAAGGTGATCAAACTGTTGTGTGGCCGGGTGATGGATCGCATTCACATTACGGCAGTTCACTATACGATTGGAACCGAAACCAACCCGATGAATGCTTATGGATATTCATCCGAGAGTTTTGCCCCTCTGCGTAGTGAAGCACAACGAATGCAGTTGCAGATCGATACCAGCTATCGGGTGACCGACCACTATTTGAAAGATTTGATCGATTTGATTCATCGCAAGTCTTATGATTTTGTATTGTTAGGTGGTGGTCCGGACTTTATTCATGATTATGTGGTTCCACGGCGTAGCAATTTGGTGTTGGCCGAAGAGTTGAATCGGATCCGACGTCAGATTCGACGTCAGATGTATTTTCGGTGAATCGACTCGAGATAAGGCTCGTCGTCTATTTACCCATGTCTCTTGTACGGTTGGCGTCTTTGTGAATCGTAAGTTTAAAGGAGCTGGCAGGGTCGGGGTATTGTTGCTTTGACGAGCGGGATCGGGTGATGCTCAACGAAATTAATGCTATTATGGAGGGCGTTGAGGTGACGTTGCGCGTAGCCGATTCAAGTTTTTCGGATCAGCTTAAGCGTGAGTTGCGTCACCATCGGGGAGGCAGTCCATCGCTTGAGGTTTGTCCTCCATCCGTTCCCCTTTAGTGAATTTGTTGCTCGGCAGCAGTTGCTGATTATTAGTTATAATTGTTGGCTGAACGTAACGCGTAATCGGTCGGCATTGATCTCTTCATTCCCGTCATTTATGGTCGTTCGCCCTGCACTGAAAGGTGTGTATGAGGAGCCAGATCCATCGGAGGATAAAGTAGTAGTGGAATAGTTATAAAAATCCCATTTCGATGTGTTTTTACCTGTAATCACATCGTGTTGTTCATGCCTGATCATCAGTTAAATTGTCGTACATGGACTGATTCAGGTTCTATAGTTTGAGTTTGATTAAAGTAGTACGGCGGAACAG
>VOFD01001881.1_pt1 | contig 22617 bp, 18 predicted proteins | sample 5384101 | NCBI WGS metagenome assembly VOFD01 (sample SAMN12384723, study PRJNA508395) | human gut metagenome | isolation source: healthy gut C | host: Homo sapiens
GCGTCGCGCTCACCGACGCCGACTTCGCCCAGGGCGCGACACCATCATCGAGTTCGCCCGCGCCCTGCTCAGCCGATGAGGGACATCACCGGGCCTGCGTCCTCCATCATGCCCAATGCTCTTCCCTTGCACGAAAGGCAGCTAAGCCGTGGCCAGGCACGTGAGCAATGGCCGGCTGTGCTTCTGCGTGAATGTGAATGGCCGTCATGTTCTGTACCTGTTGTATAAATAGTGCAGGTTGATTCAGCCGATGATGTATGCGTTGGCCATTTCCACTTCCCGTTTTTTTATTCCCTTCCTTTTGCCGTCCCGCGGTTGCAGTGGTGGCGTATGATGCCATGGTTGCAGCGGTGCCAGTTGCCGCAAAGTTTTTTGTAGCCACAAAGAACTTTGGGCATGAGCAGTCCTTCCAGCTGTTGCCCAATGCAGTTTGGGCTTGGTGCCCTGGTTGGGGGTGCCGCTTTATCTGCCGTTGAGGCCGTGCGATTGGGGGCGAATCCGCCGGGCGAGGAGATGAAGTGGTGGAACCAGTGGAAGAACACCCGCATGGCCTGGCACCGTGCGCTGGGCTTCGGCGACGACCACTACCGCTTCCACGACCACGACAAGCTGGCGCACTACGCCAACGCCGCGACCGACATCGAATACAACTTCCCGTTCGGTTTCAAGGAGGTCGAGGGCATCCACTCCCGCACGGATTTCGACCTGGGCAACCACCAGAAATTCTCCGGCAAGAAGATCCAGTATTTCGATCCCGAAACGGGCGAAAGCTATGTACCCTACGTCGTCGAGACTTCGATCGGCGTCGATCGCATGGTATTGCAGGTGCTCTCGGCGGCCTACCGGGAGGAGCAGCTCGAAAACGGTGAGAGCCGCGTGGTACTCGCCTTCCCGCCCGCGCTGGCGCCAGTCAAGGTGGCCGTGATGCCGCTGGTCAAAGAAAGACGGACTGCCCGACGTGGCGCAGAAGATCATCGACATGCTCAAGTACGACTATAACGTGGCCTACGACGAGAAGGATTCGATCGGCAAACGTTACCGCCGCCAGGACGCCGTCGGCACGCCGTTCTGCGTGACGGTCGACCACCAGACGCTCGAAGACGGCACCGTCACCGTGCGCCACCGCGACACGATGCAGCAGGAGCGCGTGGCGATCGACGACCTCTACCGCATGGTGGACGACGAGGTCTCCTACCGTAAACTCTTCCGGAAACTGAACCTCTGATATGAATCGCCGCGAGGGAACGGAGTGTGGCAGCCTCCGCCGGAGAGCTGCCGCGCTTTCGGCCGGACGGCCGGCAGCGATTCGTCGTCATCCAGACCGCACCTGCTGATGGGCCGGATCATCGCCATAGACTACGGTACGCGCCGCACGGGAATCGCCGTAAGCGACCCTCTGCAACTTATCGCAGGGGGGCTCGCCACGGTCGAAACACGCGAGTTGGAGCGTTACCTGACACAATATATCGCACGGGAGGACGTTTCGGTCATCGTCGTGGGCAAGCCTTTGAAGATGAACGGTGCCCCGTCGGAAACGATGCGCTTCGTGCTGCCGCTCGTGGCGCGGTTGCACCGTACCTACCCCTCGATCGAGGTCGTCCTCTACGACGAACGGTTCACGTCGGCGATCGCCCACCGCGCCATGCTCGACGGCGGCCTGCGCAAAATGGCACGCCGCAACCGCGCGCTGGTGGACAAAATATCGGCGACGATCATCCTCGAAGATTTCATGTCGAGCCGCCGCGCCGAACAACACAGATAACCCCGCCGCGGCTACCACGACGCCTGCGGAGGAAAAATATCGAACCATTTCGTTAAGCCAAGTGCAATCGAGTTTACTCGAATTGCCGAGGCGAAAAACGACTATGGAAAAAGAACGAATAACACCATGATTTACCCGATTGTCATTTACGGTTCGCAGACGTTGCGCAACCCTTCCGAAAATATCGCACCCGATTACCCCGACCTGGAAAAACTGGTCGAAGACATGTTCCTCACGCTCGGCGAAGCCGACGGCGTGGGGCTGGCCGCACCGCAGATCGGCAAGAACATCCGCCTGTTCGTCGTCGACTGCACGCCGTGGGGCGAGGACCATCCCGAATTGGCGGACTATCGCCGCGCCTTCATCAATGCCGAAATCTACGAACGCTCGGAGGAGACTTCGCTCTTCAACGAGGGATGTCTCTCGCTGCCGGGACTGCACGAGGACGTACGCCGTCCCGTCTCGATCCGCATGCGTTACGTCGACGAGAAGTTCGTCGAACACGATGAGGAGTTCACCGGACTGCCCGCCCGCGTGATCCAGCACGAATACGACCACATCGAAGGAAAGGTCTTCACCGACCGGCTTTCGCCGCTGCGCCGTAATCTTTTGAAAAGCAAGTTGCAGCGGCTTGCAGGCGGAAAGTACCGCTGTTCATACAAGACGAAATAGACTTGCCGTATCGGACAGCGCGCAGCGGAATTCCCGCTGCGCGCTTTTTTTTTTCAGGAGCGGCGGTCGGCAGCGATATCGGCATTTTCCAAGAGCGGGACGCTGAACTCCGAAGAAACGGCACTCCCGACAGAACGCCGTTCAGCGTCCGCAGTCCGCAGGTTTCTTATGAGTCATGATGTCGAGTACCAACCGGTCGGTAGCCGCCATCCCCTCGCGGCCGATCGCCGTGAGGTTGCGGATGCTGCGATCCACGTCGTCGTCGATAATCCCCTCGGCCGAGGTGACGCACTTCCCCTCGACGGCCAGCAGCGCCGACATCACGGCCGTAGAGACGCCGCTCGACACTTTGAGCGCACAACTGGGCTTCGCACCGTCGCAGATCATCCCCGTCAGATTGGCGATCATGTTCTGCACGGCACAAACCACTTCGCGGTAACCGCCGCCCATCAGGTAGGCGATGCCGCAGCTCGACCCCGTAGCCGCCACGACGCAGCCGCACAGCGCCGAGAGCCGCCCCAAACTCTGTTTGATATAGATCGCCGTCAGGTGGCTCAGCACCAGCGCACGGCGCGTCCGCTCCTCCGAAGCGCCCGTCTGCCGTGCATAGACGGCTACCGGCACCGTGGCCGCGATCCCCTGATTGCCGCTGCCGGAGTTGCTCATCACCGGCACCATCGCACCCGCCATGCGGGCGTCGCACGCGGCGGAAGTATAGGCCAGCATCCGGGAAAAGAGGCTGTCGCCCATGACGTGCAGCTCCCTCCGGCCGCGCAGCGTCCGCCCCAGCGAATGACCGTATTCGCCGCCCAATGCCAATTCGGCCGCAGCCATATTGAGCCGGCGCGCCTCGTCGATGAACGCCAGTTCGTCGATCGGCGCCGTCAGCGCATAGTCGAAAACCCGTCGCAGCGTCAACGGTACGCACGGCTCTTCCTCTCGCGACGACGCACCCGTCCGGCGGTCGAGCACGACCTCGCCGTCGCAGGCCAGATAGACGAAGCGGGTGTGCGAACCCGCGATCACTGCTTCGGCCCGCCGTCCGCCCGCCGTACAATGCACTTCGACATAGAGCGTCTCGGAGATCCCCTCTTTGAGCGCGACCGACACGGCATCGGCCGCAAGATAATCGCGCGCACGTGCCACCGCTTCGGGTGTCACGTCGCGCAACACCTCCAACCCGTATTCCGACCGCCCGATCTGCGCGCCGAGCGCCACGGCGATCGGCAGCCCGATCATCCCCGTACCGGGAATCCCGACGCCCATCGCATTTTTGAGGATATTGGCGCTCAACAGCACCTCGATACGTTCGGGCAGGCCGCCGAGCAGTTCGCGGGCACGCGCCGTACACAACGCCACGGCCATCGGTTCGGTGCACCCGATCGCCGGTACGACCTCGCGCCGAAGCAGATCGGCAATGGCCTTTCGCTGCGAAGAAGGAATCATCTCGAAAAGAAATTTTACGCACCAAAAGATACGGATAAACGCAGACAAAAGCAACTTTTTCAAGCACTTTGCCGGAACGGACGATCCAAAACGAGGTTAAATAGATGAAATTCAACATTTATCCGCAGGAATTCCCCGCACTTTCAAGGTATCTTCTGCGATTCGCCGACAGCGGCAGGTTCCGCACGAGCCTCAGCGCAGTGCAGTCCGCCGCACGGGATGTCGGCGAACTGCCGGCATCGCTCCGCGGTGCCGCCTTTCGGCAAATCGCATACGCTCCCGCACGGGAAACGCAAAAATATCGTATCTTTGTCCGAAAAGCGAATTCCCATGAAACAACCCGATCACCGACCCTGGAAAGTCCTGAACAGCGAATATCTGGCGCATGAGCCGTGGTTCACGGTGCGGCGCGAAGCCGTCGAACTCCCCGGCGGCGCACGCATCCCCTCCTATTACGTGCTAGAATATCCCGACTGGGTGAACGTCATCGCACGCACCGACGATGGGCGGTTCCTCCTAATCGACCAATACCGCCACGGACTCGGACGCACCTCCTACGAGATCGTCGCCGGCGTGCGCGACCCGCAGGACGCCACGCCGCTCGACGCCGCACGGCGCGAACTCTACGAGGAGACCGGATACGGCGGCGGCGAGTGGAAAGAGTACATGGTGCTCTCGGCCAACCCCGCCACCCACACCAACCTCACCTACACGTTCCTCGCCACCGGCGTGCAGCCGCTTTCGACGCAAAGCACCTCGAAGCGAACGAGGACATCCGCATCCATCTGTTCACCTTCGAAGAGGTGCGCCGGCTGCTCGAAGAGAACTGCATCCCGCAGGCCCTGATGGCCGCCCCTCTGTGGCGTTACGTCGCCGAGCACTCCGAACGGCGGTAACCCCGCCCCGGAGATCCGCCCCGCCGACAGCCGGAAAACTGTCGGCGGGGTCTTTGTTTTTCGGGGAAAAAGCGTATATTTGTTGACACTAACCCAAATCTGAAACGGAAATGTACCGCTACGCCCTCTCGATCATAGGCGGACTGTTCATCGGATGGAACATCTGTCTGGCCGCTACGAACAGTGATCTCCACTCCCGGAATGCGGAGGGGGGAATTTCGACCCGCTGCTGACCCTCTCCCAAGACGAACTTCTCCGACGGCTCGATTCGCTCGTAGCCGAACGAAAAGAGGCGATCCGGCTCAAACTCCACCGGATCGACACCTACCGCAACGATCTGCATAAAAGCCGCACCCCGCGCGACAGGTATGCCGCCGCCCTCCATCTCTACAACGAATTCCAGAAGTTCCAGCTCGACTCGGCGCTCCGTTACAGCGACCGACTCGAAACGTACGCCCGCCAACTGGGCGATCCGCAGCGGATCAACGCCGCACGGCTCATCCGCTGCAAGAATCTCATCTTCCTGGGAATGTACAAGGCCGCGGCCGACCAACTGGAAGCGATTCCGGCCCACGGCCCCGAATTCGATTCGGTGGACTACTACAACTGCTACCTGAAACTCTATCATACCATGGCGCAAACCGCCATGGCCGGCCCGCTGCAACGCGAATACAGACGGCTGAAAGGCCTCTACCGCGACTCCGTGCTGCTGGTCGTAGACCGCAACCGGCTCACCTGCACGCTGATGCGCCACGACAAGCGGTACGAAGAAGGCGGAGATCCGCAGGAAAGCATCCGCGAACTGAACGCATTCTTTTCGCGCAACGACAACTCCACACCGAACAAGGCGGTGATCACCAACAGTCTCGCCGACGCATACGGCCGGTTGGGCGACGACGAGCAACGTCTGCGTTACCTGACGCTCACCGCAATCTACGATCTGGAAGTACCCAGCCTCGCATACAGCGCCCTGCCGCGACTGGCCGACCTGCTCTTCCGACGGGGAGATCTCGTGCGCGCCAACCGCTACATCACGCGCAGTCTGGATGACGCGATCGACTGCAACTCGGTCAACCGTATCCTGATCGCGTCGCGCACGATGACCGAGATCAACCAGAGTTTCATGCAGGAGATCGCCCGCCACCAGCACCGGCTCTACCTCCTGCTCGCCGTCGTGACGGGCACGATTCTGCTGCTCACGGGAATCCTCGTCTTCACGCTGCGGCAGAAACGCACCATCAAACAACTCCAAACGCAACACGCCAACGACAACGAGCGGCTGCGCGAACTCAACGAACGCCTCAGCGTCATCAACCGGCAGCAGGAGACGATCAACGACGAACTGTCGAAAGCCAACACGGTCAAGGACAAGTACATCCGTCACTACATGCAGCTCAGCACGCTCTATATCAACAAACTGGAACGTTTCCGCGTCCAACTCTTCAAGACCTTCAATACGCACGGGCTGGACCGCCTTCTGCGCGAACTGCGCTCCCCCTCCTCCACCGAACGGGAATACAAGGCCTTCTTCAACGAGTTCGACACCGTTTTCCTCTCGATCTACCCCGACTTCATCGAACAGGTCAACGCGCTGCTGCATGAAACGGAGCGGCTCAAATCCACCAAACTCAACACCGAATTCCGGCTGCTGGCCGTGATCCGGCTGGGCATCACCGACAATGCGCAGATCGCACAATTCCTGCACATCTCGATCAACACGGTCTACACCTACCGCAACCGGCTGCGAAACGCCGCGACGATCCCTCCGCAGGAGTTCGAAAAGCGAATACTGGAAATCCGGTAACCGATCCGACGGCTCGCGGCCTGTTCCGATTCATACGCAATTCATATAATCGAACCGGACGAATCGAAATATCCATCTGATTACAAATATATTACAGCAAAATCGGATTTATATTTTCTTTTTGACGCCATTGGTTCGTATCGGTCAAAGGTCTACTTTTGATCTACCTGAATCGGACTTCGTTTCGCCCTTATTTCCAACGGAAAAGGGCATCCGCACGCGATACTTCCGCAACCAACCTTCATTCTCCGAATGATTCCTTATATATACACCGACCTGAACCATTTCCGCATTGCGACCGTCTCGCAATGTGCGATCGTTTCTACAATTCTAACTCTAATCTAAAACTTTCATCTATGAGAAAATCTCTTCTTTTTCTTCTGAACACGCTCCTTGCCGCCGCGACGCTGTGCGTCGTATCGTGCGGCATCGACGACGTGGACGCGGAAGACGGAGCGATCAATTCGAACTCTACGACACGGAGGGCACCCTCATCGAAGGTCTCCAAAGCATGAAGTTCGGCGCGACGACCGCCTACACGCTGAAAAAGCGCATTCGTGACCACACGGAGGTCACGGCTCCCCGCAGGGTGGAAATGCAGCGTCATCCCCAGCTCGCGGAGCTGCACGGTGACGGCTCCCGTCGCCTCGGATCTGGAAGCCGAAGCCGGCGGCGACATCACGATCGCGATCACCTCGCAGGCCGGACGCACGATGAGCTACACGCTCAGCGTAGCCGCCCTCGAAGAGAGCATTTCGCTGACCTTCGACGGCGACGCGACGACCAAAAACCACATCTTCTCCTACGGCAAGAGCCTCGTCTTCCCCTTCTCGTGCGAAAACACCTCTTCGCTCGAAGTCGAAGCTCCCGAGGGCTGGACGACGGAAACCGACCTCGAAAACAACCAGTTGACCGTCACGGCGCCGATGCCCGACAGTCAGAATCCGACGCTGACCTGTGCGGTCAAGGTGACGCCGCTGAGCGTCCGCGGCACGGCCGGCGAATCGTCGTCGATCAGCGTCGAGCTTTCGACCAAGATGCCCGTCATCCAGTTCGCAGAGCCGATCGACCGCTTCGTCTTCGGCGAACAGCGCGACATCCCCTGCACGATGCAGTATGTAGACAAGTGCGACATCACGGCCCCCGAAGGCTGGACGGTCGAACTGGATATCGCCGCATCGATGCTCAAAGTCACCGCACCCGCCGAAGGGGTCGGAATCCCCGCCGGCACGGTCACGCTGGATGCGGTTTCGGCCGAGGAGCTGACCGAATCGTTCGAAACGCAGCTCTCGCTGAAAGGCATCGCCACGGGCGACGATTTCGTGGCCTTCGGCAAAGCCGTCACGGAGGCCGCGCCGCTCGACGAGTTCATGCAGGAGGGCACGGTGATCCTGTTGCAGGACGTCGACCTGAGCGCATTCTCCCAGACCTGCTTCGTCGGGCAGGCCGAAAATCCGTTCACCGGCACCTTCGACGGCAAGGGACATACCCTCACGGTCAGCCTCAACGACGGCGACGCCAAGGAGCTGGGCCTGTTCCACACGCTCGATGCAACGGCCGCGGTGAAGAATCTGACGCTGGCCGGCAGCATGACGATCAGCAAGATCGATCCCGTTACGGCCGGTACGCTCGCTGTCTTCAACAACGGCGCCGCACTGACCGGCGTCACCAATACGGCGGCAATCACTTTCTCGGGATTGAAAACCAGCAGCACGATGGGAAATCTCGGCGGTCTGGTCGGTCAGGACAAGGCCGGCTCGATCTACACCGACTGCCACAATACCGGCAACTTCGAGTTCCTGCAATCCGTCCGTTCGGTCGCTATCGGCGGTCTGGTCGGCAGTGCAGCCGACGATACGGTAGGTTCGTTCGTCGACTGCTCGAACAAAGGCAAGATCAACATGAACCTCGCCGACTCCGGTCAGGATTCAGGCCGCATCGGCGGTATCATCGGCATGACCGAAGCCGCAGAATGGAGTTACACCAACTGCGTGAACGAAGGCGCCATGACCATGGACTTCAACGGCACGAACAAGCAGTTCCACTCGCTCGGCGGTATTCTCGGCTACGGTTACGGATCGTTCGAGAAGTGTTACAACCGCGGACAGATCGTCATGAACAATGCGAAATCGGCCAACCGCCGTATCGGAGGTATCGCTGGCTGCATCGGATCGGACAAAGGAAAAGACAAGCTGTCGTTGAAAATGGTCGACTGTCACAACGAGGCAGATATCGCCGTCACGACCAACTACACCGGCGGTCTGGTGGGTATCGCCGAGAAGATGAAGAGCGGTCTGATCGAGAACTGCACCAACACGGGCAACCTCAGCAATCCGAAAACAGACGAAACGGCCGCGGGAAGCGTACCCTCGCAGATAGGCGGAATCATCGGTTCGGCCTACGGCAATCTTCAAATCAAGGGTTGCATCAACCGCGGATCGATCACGGGCGTATTCAGGTATCGTGCCGCAGGTATCCTTTCGGCTGCCCGCAATGCCGGCAACTCGATCGAAAGCTGCGAAAACTACGGCAACATCACCGTTACGACCATCGAACCCGCTACGACGGCCTTCCCGTTGGTAGCCGGTCTGGTCGTGATCGAGAACTCGAATACCGTCGTGACGATTTCCACCAGCAAGAACGTCGGAACCCTCACGGCGACCGTCAAGAGTGCCGAGCACGTCAATCCGGTCTATATCTATCAAAAAGTTTTTGAAAAAGATGAAGCAGACGTGACGATCTGCGATCAGGCCACGAAGGACGCATCGGCCGGAACCGTCATGAACATCACAATCAAAGAGTAACATCAACCCAACTACTACAATACAGTCATGAAGAAATACGGTTTTTTAACACTGATATTGTGTCTGTTTTGCCTGGGAGAGGCCGCCGTGGCCTCTCCGGGCAAGGCGGATGCGGCACCGGCCGCACAAGCTCAGTCGTCGAAACTGACGGTCAAGGGATTCGTCAAGGACGACAAGGGCGATCCGATGATCGGCGTGACCCTTATCGTCAAGGGTACGAACTTCGGCACCGTGTCGAACGCCGACGGCAGTTACAGCATCGACGTCCCCTACGGCGGCGCGACGCTGATGGTCTCCTACATCGGTTACGCACCGCAGGAGATCAACGTGAACAACCGCACGAAGATCGACATCACGCTGCTCGAAGACAGCAAGGCGCTCGAAGAGGTCGTCGTCGTGGGTTACAACGTCCAGAAAAAGGAGACGATCACCGGTTCGATCGCCACGATCACGACCAAAGACCTCAAACAGTCCCCCACGGCCAACATCAACAATGCGCTGGCCGGACGTATGCCGGGTCTGCTGGTGAATCAGTTCTCCGGAGGCGAGCCGGGCAACGACGCCGCACAGCTCAACATCCGCGGTATCTCGACCTACGGCCAGTCGGGCGTCATCATGATCGTCGACGGTATCGAGCGCGACATGAGCTACCTGGCTCCCGACGAGATCGAGACCTTCACGATCCTCAAGGACGCCTCGGCGACGGCACCCTACGGTATCCGCGGTGCCAACGGCGTGATCATCGTCACGACCAAGCGCGGCCGAAAAGGCGAAAAACCGACCGTCGACTTCAAGGCCTCGGTGGGCATCAGCGAACCGATCCGCTACCCCGACTACCTCGGATCGGCCGACTACGCGACGCTCTACAACGAGGCGATGCTCAACGACAATCCCTCGCTCGCGGCCGACTCGCCTTCGCTCTTCACGCAGACGGCGATCGACAACTACCGCCGCGCCAAAGGCGACAACTCCGACGGGCTGGGTTACAACTGGGATTATTTCGACTATGCGTTCCAGCCCTCGGTATTGCAGGATTACAGCCTTTCGGTACGAGGCGGCACCGACCGCGCCCGTTATTTCATCCTCGGCAGCTACTACAACCAGGGCGGCAACTACAAGCATTCGAACTCCGACAACGCCAACAACTTCCTGCGCTATAACTTCCGCGCCAACGTCGACGTCGACGCCACCAAACGGCTGAAAATCTCGGTCGATCTGGGTGCCCGCGTGACGGAATACAACTACCCGGGCGCCACGGCGGCCAACATCATCTCGCTGGCCAACACGCAGCCCCCCTACCTGCCGATCATCCTGCCCAACAACCACAACGACGTCAACCAGGCCGATTTCGAGGAGAACGGCGGCTACCTGCTCTATGCCGACAACGACTACCGCTACAACATGCTCGGGCAGCTCAACCGCACCGGCTTCAGCAAACGTACGCGCCGCTACCTGCAGGGATCGTTCAAGCTGAGCCACGACCTGGACTTCATCACCAAGGGCCTGAGCGTCGCCGCGCAGTTCTCCTACGACACGTTCAACCAGCACACGATCAACAACAGCGTACCGACCCACAGCACGGGTAATCTGACCTACCCGGGCTACTCGACGTGGATGCTGCCCGAGGAGTACAGTATCGACGAGTGGAAGAACAACTCGGCCTATTGGATTCAGAACGGTTCCTACGTGACGGCCAACCAGCGCACCACCGACGACGCGCAGGGCAACAGCCTCAGCCACGCCAACCCCGAAGGGACGTCGCGTTTCCAGGCCCGACTCGACTACGCCCGCAAGTTCGGCGACCACAACGTGACGGCGATGGTACTCTACTACATGCAGAACAAGATCGTCGGCAAGGAGGTTCCCTATCGTTACATGGGTTTTTCGGGACGTGCGACCTACGACTACAAGAACAAATACCTCTTCGAATTCAACATCGGCTACAACGGTTCGGAGAACTTCGCACGCGGACACCGTTTCGGCGTATTCCCCGCAGGTTCGATCGGCTGGGTCGTCTCGCAGGAGGAATTCATGAAGAACGTGCGTTGGATCGACCACCTCAAACTGCGCGCTTCGTACGGTCTGGTAGGTAACGACCAGATGGGGAGCACCCGCTTCGCCTACCTGCAATACTACACGTCGGGCAGCAACATGAACATCTACTTCGGCGAAAACAAGAAAGCATTCGGAACCACCCTCATCGAAGGCATCTTCGCCAACCCGTCGCTGACATGGGAGAAGGCACGCAAGTTCAACTTCGGTATCGACGCCGAGTTCTTCCACCAGCGGCTGACCCTCTCGGTCGACGTCTTCAAAGAGCACCGCTACGACATCCTCACCTCGCTCAATACCGACGATAAACTCGGCTTCCCCTATATCGTGGGACAAACCGCCCCGATCGTCAACTCGGGTATCGTGGACAACCGCGGTATCGAGTTCCAGCTCGGCTGGGACGGCCGCATCGGACAGCATTTCCGCTACTGGATCCGCCCGAACTTCACCTTCGCCCGCAACAAGGTGAAATTCTGCAACGAGATCAGCTATGTCGACAGTAACGGTCGCGACTGCCCGTGGCGCTACCAGACCGGCCGCCGCGTAGGTGAGAATTTCTGCTACATCTTCGATCACTTCGTCGCCGACCAGGACGAAGCCGATCGCCTGAACGCCATGAACGGCGGCAGCGGGTTCGCTATCTGGGGCCCCGTACAACCGGGCGATGTAGTCTACAAAGACATGAACGGCGACGGCGTGGTCAACAACTACGACCGTGCGGCCGTCGGCAACCCCCGTACTCCCGAAATCCAGTACGGTATTCCGGTCGGGTTGTCGTACAAGGGATTCGATTTCAGTATGCTGTGGCAGGGCTCGGCGCTCTGTTCGGTGCAGTTGAGCGGCCCGGCCGTATGGGACTTCCCGCTCTACGACCAGTCGCGCACGGGCAAGGTGCGTAAGATGCACCTCAACCGCTGGACGCCCGAAACGGCCGCCACGGCGAAATACCCCGCCCTGCACTACGGCATCCACAACAACAATAAACAGCAGTATTCGAGCCTGTTCCTCTACGACGCTTCGTACATCCGTCTGAAGAACGTCGAGATCGGCTATACGCTGCCCAAGGCCTGGACGTCGAAGGCCGGCATCCAAAGCGTCCGCATCTATGCACAGGGACAGAACCTCCTGACGTTCGACCGCCTGGGCGACGTCGACATGGACCCCGAAATCAAGAACGGCGACGGAAGCTGGTTCCCCGTGCAGCGCGTCGTGAACCTCGGCATCAACATGACATTCTAACCATTCCAAAACATTCGAATCGACTATGAAAAACATATTGAAATACCTGCTCCTCTGCTGTTCGGCCCTGTCGCTGTTCGGCTGCGAGGACTACCTCGACAAGACGCCGCAGGGCGACAAGACGGAAGAGGATGTTTTCACCCGTTTCAACGAAACGGAACAACTTATCAACCGGCTCTACTTCTACGCCCGCGCCGCCGACCAGCCGCTCGTACACATCCGTTTCTTCAGCGACTCGGCGCTCACGGACGAATGCGAAGGCTCGTCGGCCGAGAACGGCTGGTCGAACAAGTTCAACGAAGGCGACTGGGAACCCGGTGCGGAACTCTACTCGAAATGCAACGCCACGACCGACGCCGGAGCCTGCCACACTTTCTGGCCTGCGCTCTATCAGGACATCCGCTGTGCAAACGTCATTCTCGAAGGTATCGAGAAATACAACACGCCCGACTCGCAGGTACACCCCGGAACGCTGTCGCAGCGTATCGGCGAGGTCTTTTTCATGCGCGCCTACCTGCACTACTGCGTGCTGAAAAGCTACGGCGAATGCCCCTACGTGGACTACACGGTCGACCCCAACAACCTGCCGAAATTCGAGCGCGAGAACGTCCACTCGATCGTCGAAAAGATATGCAACGACTGCGACAACGCCTTTTCGCGCGTTCCGGAGCGCTATCTGGCCGAGCAGTTCGGCCGTGTGGAGAAGGGCACCTGCCTGGCATTGAAAGCCATGGCGCGTTGGATCGCCGCCACGCCGCTCTACAACGGCTCGACGCTCAAAGGCGATAACCGCAACTACGCCTCCGAGTACCAGCGTTACGATCCCGCCCGCTGGGACGCCGCTGCGGCGGCAGCGAAGGCCGTCATCGATTTCACGACCAACACCGGCGAAAAACGCTATTCGCTCTACCAGGGAGCAGATAAGAGCAACACGACGAACTTCGGCAACGTAGACGAAAGCAACGGCAAGGTCTACACCCGTCTGTGGGAGTTGTTCAGCGGAACCGCCCGTTCGCTCGACGCCAAGAAATGCGAATGGATCTGGTTCTTCCTTCAAGCCAAGACCGTCGGTTATCACAACGACATGTATCCCCCCTCGTCGCAGGGACAGGCACGCGAAGTTCCCGTACAGGAGCATGTCGACGAATACGAGGTAATCGGCCCCGACGGCTACGGCTATCCGATCTACGCCCTCAAAGAGAACCACAAGGCGCTCTACGGCGGCCTGATCTCCGAGCAGGATATGGCCAAGGCCTATGACGACGCCAACCCCTACGAGAACCGCGACCCGCGCTTCTACCGCGACATCACCTACCACGGCGCGATGTTCAAGGGCAAGTGGATCAACACCGCGACGGGTTCGGATGAGATCAACGCCGCAAACTCCACGACGACGGGCTACTTCACCCGCAAATATTTCGACGGCTATTACACCAAGGGCATGTCGGGCAACTGGAACTTCGACGCGCCGCTGATCCGCCTGGCGACGATCTACCTGGTCTACGCCGAAGCGGTCACCCGCTCGAAGGGCGCCACCCCCGAGGTCTACAACCTGATGAACGAGCTGCGCGCACGCTCGTTCATGGCTCCCATCCCGCCGGCCGCGCAGACCAACAAGGAGTTGCTGCTCGACTACATCCTGCGCGAACGCCGCGTCGAACTCTACCACGAAAAGAGCCGTTTCTTCTCCACGCGCTTCTACCTCGAACCGACCAGTCCGACCGAGTTGGCCAAAGAGTCGCAATGGAACGCATTGCCCGGCAGCAACGACGAGAAGGCCCAGCAGTACTTCGCCAAGTACGGCGCCTACCCCAAGACGCAGCACCGCATCTGCGGCATGCGCCCCGTGGAAGACCCCAACGGCAAGATATCGGTGGGCGGCAAAACCTACCGCATGGAACGCTTCTGGAAGGAAGACCGCGTGTTCCTCGAAAAGCACTATCTCTTCCCGATCCCGACCGAAGAGCTGCAACGAGCTAACATCCAACAGAATCCGATTGGTAGACAATCCTCAGACCAGATGTCCGGCAGACATCTGGTCTGAAATTAAAATGCAACTGCTATGAAAATGAATCCGATCTTCAATCTGCTGCGCCGCACGATGTTCGCAGCATTGGCCGCAACGACGATCGCCTGCGGCGGAGACGATCCGGTCGTCCCCCAACTGCCCGGCGGAGGCAATAACGGCCAGGACGGCACGGAAGAGGAGAAACCCGAGATCAAGCCCGACGAGGGCATCACCCTCTACGGGCTGGTGAGCGACAGCGAAGGCAATCCCCTCGAAGGCGTCGTCGTCAGCGACGGTTACAGCGTCGTCGCCACCGATGCGAAAGGCGTCTACCAGATCGTGCGCAGCGCCAACGCCAAGTACGTCTTCATCTCCGCCCCGTCGGGTTATGAAATTCCCACGCAGGCGAATTACGGCTCCTACCAGGGAACCTACCAGGCGGCGAACTCGCTGACGGGCAGCAGCACGAAGCCCTACCGCGCCGACTTCACGCTGACGAAACTCTCCCAGAGCGACACCCGCTTCCTGCTCTTCGGACTGGGCGATCCCCAGCCCGACAACGACGAGCACATCAAGCGTTTCCGCACGGAGACCGTGCCCGATGTCAAGAAGATCAAGGCCGACTACACGATCCCGACCGTCGGCATCGCGCTGGGAGACATCCTGGGCAAGGGCGACGCACAGACCTTCACCTCGATGAAGCGTGCGCTGGGCGAGACGGGCGTCCCCTTCTTCACCACCATCGGCAACCACGACAAGAGCTCGGTCGACTACACGGGCGACACCTATCGCGACGTGCTCGGCCCGCGGTGGTACTCGTTCAACCGCGGCGAAGTGCATTTCGTCGCGATGGACAACTGCCTCTTCTCGGGTCAGGACTACACCGGCGGCTTCACCGACGAGCAGGTGGCGTGGCTCGAAAAGGATCTGTCCTTCGTCCCCACGAGCAAGATGATCGTGCTCTACTACCACATCCCGCTGCGCGACACGAACTACCGCAACCGCCAGAAGGTGCTCGACCTGATTTCCAAATACCAGAACCCTACGCTGATGTGCGCCCACACGCACTATTTCCAGCCCTATCACATGCGCTCGCATAACCTCTTCGAACGTATCCACGGCGGTACGTGCGGCTATTTCTGGCGCTCGAACTGCGGCGGCGACGGCACGCCCAACGGCTTCATGGTCTACGAGATCGACGGAACGAAGATCGTCGACACCTATTTCAAGGCCTCGCAGCGTCCCGACGATCATCAGATACGCCTCTATCACGGCGACGCCGTCTTCGCGGGGCCTTACGCCACCTACAAATACGATCTGGGGGCGGACGTCGTCGTGGCCAACGTCTTCGCCGCCGGCATGGACGGCACGACGTGGAAAGTGGAGCTCTCCGAGGACGGCGGCAAAACGTGGAGCGACATGAGTCCGATCGAGCAAAACTACGGCGACCGCTGGATTCGGGGATACCACATCGGCGTCGAACACCACCCCACCGAAAGCGGTACGAGCCCCTGCTATCACCAGTATCAGTACAAACTGAAAGATGCAGCCGCCACTGCCATCGAGGTGCGTGCGACCGACAGCTTCGGCCATGTCTACACGCAGGATACCTTCACTGCGGACAACGACTTCACGGAGGCGGAAAAATACTGACCGCACCCCTCCCGCACAAACGGACGGACTGCCTTTTCAGGCAGTCCGTCCGTGTTTCCGAAACCGGCCTTAGCCTGACCGGCGAAGCGTGCCGAAAAAGATTCGTACCCGAAGCCGCCGTATTTTCAAGAAAAAACAGTACCTTTTTCAACCGGAACCGGGACACCCGCTCCCGACCGAATCGGAACGGCTTTTGCACCGGACGCGGACAAAACGAAAGGCATTATGGAAAAAGTCATTCATCGGGCCGCCACGCGCGGTTACTTCGACCACGGCTGGTTACAGACGTTCCACACATTCAGCTTTGCGGATTACTACAACCCGCAACGGATTCATTTCGGTGCGCTGCGCGTGCTGAACGACGACACGGTGGCGGGCGGGGAAGGTTTCGGCTCGCACCCGCACGACAACATGGAGATCGTCTCGATCCCCCTGTCGGGCGAGCTGCGCCACGAAGACAGCATGGGCCACGGCGAAGTGCTGCGGCCGGGCGAAATACAGGTGATGTCGGCCGGCACGGGAATCGTCCACAGCGAATTCAACAACCTGCCCGACCGGGAGGTGAAATTCCTGCAAATCTGGATTTTCCCCGACCGTGACGGTTTGACGCCCCGCTACGAGCAGATCCGCCTCGCAAAGGCCGAACCCGACCGGCTGCGCCCGATCGTCGCACCGAAAGGAGAAGGCGGCGAGCACGTGGGGTGGATTCACCAGAAGGCATGGCTCTCGACGCTCGACCTGACGTCCGGCGCCGAAACGGATTACGAACTGCACGGCGCCAATCACGGCGTCTACCTCTTCATGCTGGAAGGTGTCGTCGAAGCGGCCGGAGAGACGCTCCGCATGCGCGACGGCATGGGCATCCGCCGGACGGAACGTGTCGCGCTGCGGGGCATTGAGAATTCGCACCTCCTGTTGATCGAAGTACCGATGTAACGAAACGAAACTATAAATTCAATCATGCAAAACGAAACACCCGACTTCCCGACGCGCCTCGCCGCCTGCGCCCGACAACTCCGCCGCCACGGTTTCGAAGCCGTGTGCGTCGCCGACCTGGCCGAAGCGGGCCGGAGGCTGCGCGACGAGATCGCCCGCTGCGCACCGCGGTCGATCTCTTACGGCGATTCGATGACGCTGCGCGCCACAGGGATCGTCGAAGAGCTGCGCAACGGCAGCCGCTATGAATTCATCGACGGATTCGATCCCGCCCTGCCGCGACCCGAACAGCTCGAAGTACGGCGCAAAGGATTGCTCGCCGACTTTTTCATGACGGGCGTCAACGCCGTCACGCTCGGCGGATCGCTCTATTGGGTCGACATGGTGGGCAACCGCACCGCACCCGTGATCTTCGGGCCGCGCCGCGTAGTGCTGCTGGCCGGTCGCAACAAAATCGTCGATACACAGGCCGACGCCGAGCGGCGCGTCCAGCAGATCGCAGGGCCGAAGAACGTCGCACGCCACACGGGATTCCGCACCCCGTGCGCCGTGACGGGACTCTGCGCCGACTGCAACTCGCCGCAGCGCATCTGCAACTCGCGCGTATGGCTCGAACGGTGTTATCCCGCCGGACGAATTCTCGTGCTGCTGATCGACGAGGAGGCGGGACTTTAAGCCTCTTTCGCGCGACGCAGCGACTCGGGCAACGCCAGCGAAATGCGGGTGCTGCTGGCCAACGCGCCGGCCAGTGCCAACGCCGCCGAGACATAGAGCGCCAGATGCGTGCTGTTCGACGGAAAGAGGTGGAAAAAGAGCGCCATGAGCGCCGCGCCGGTCGTCTGACCGATGAGCCGCGCCGTGGCGAGCATCCCGCTGGCCGAACCGCTGCGGTAGGCGGGCGCCGAAGCGATGAGGATGCTGTTGTTGGGCGATTGGAACAACCCGAAGCCCGCACCGCACACCACCAGCCGCCAGATGATCGCCCCGTCGGTCGGATGGTCGGGCAGCAGGGCCAGCAACAACAGTCCGGCAGCCATGACCGTCAGTCCCACGCCGCCCAACACACCCGCATGGACGCGCTCGACCAGCAGCCCCGCCACGGGGGCAACGACGACGATCACGGCTGGCCACGCCGTGAGCAGAAGTCCGGTCTGTACGTCGCTGTAACCCAGCTCCTTCTGTAAGAAGAACGGCAGTGCCACCAGAGCCAGCATCTGCGCGACGAAGGAGCAGATCGACGTGAAAACCGAGAGCGAAAAGATCGGAATGCGCAGCAGATCGAACGGCAGCAACGGATAGGGTTTCCGGAGCTGGCTGCGCACGAAGAGATAACCCACCACGCAGAACGCCGACACGCCGCAGGCCACGATGCGCGGATCGAGCCCGTGCGAAAAACCCTCGACCGAAGCGATCAACAGCCCGAAGGTCAGGGCGTTCATTACGCCGTCGCGCCAGTCGAAGCGACGGTCGGAGAGCCGGACGGGATTGTACGGCAGGAAACGCATGCTGAGCCAGACGGCCGCGATGCCGATCGGAATATTGATGGCGAAGAGCCAGTGCCACGACGCCATCGAAAGAATCGCGGCCGCGAGCGTCGGCCCCGCCACCGAGGCGATGGCCACCACCGTGGCATTGATGCCCATGCCGCGCCCCAACTGGTCGCGCGGGTAGATGATACGGATGATCGACGTATTGATACTCACCACAGCCGCACCGCCGAATCCCTGAATCACCCGCATGGCGATCAGCATTTCCAGCGAGCCGGCAAAAGCGCAGCCTACCGACGAGAGGGTGAAGAAGACGAGTCCGCCGATGTAGATGCGGCGGTAGCCGACGACATCGCCCAGCGTCGAAAAACTCAGCAGCGAAACGACGATCGCCAGCTGATAGGCATTGACCACCCAGATCGAATCGGCCGACGAGACTCCCAGCTCGTGGGCGATCGTCGGCAGCGCGACATTGGCGATCGTACCGTCCAGTACCGACAGCGCCACGCCGAACGTGACGGCCAGAATCGCCCACAGCCGGCGCGGCATCGGCAGCCCGTTCCATTCGGTATCGCCTACGATCTGTCCTGTCATGACTCCTGTGCTGCGTTATCAGTCGACAAAATTACAACTTTTCACCGGAAACGCCTGCTCAAAAACGGAAAATCGTTATCTTCGGCGTCAGCCGAAGATACTTCGCCTCGGCCATACAAATAAATTTGCATGGCGCCCGTTTATTCGTATCTTTGACTTCGTCTTAGATACTTCGCCTCGGCCATGCAAATAAATTTGCATGGCACACGGCTTAATCGTATCTTTGTTCGAACGCCGTCTTCGTCGGGCCGAACCGGACCGCCGCGTATCGGGCCGGAAACAGGGGAACGGCGATCGAAAACAGATGTTTTCCCCGAGCCGAGCGCAGAGGCGAACAAAATTCGGGCTATGCCGAGGCGAGAAAACGACTGCAAAAAAACAAACCATTTCGTCAAGCCGAGTGCAATCGAGTTTACTCGAATTGTCGAGGCGAGAAATGGACGAACGAAATTCAACATTTTTCCGTTAAAACCATTCAGCCATGAAAAACCTGCTTTTCGTCGCAGCCGCCCTGTTGGGAGCGTGCGCGACACAGCCGCCCAAGCCGGCGGCCACCCCCGTCGAGATGACCGAATGCATCGCACTCGCCGCACCTGCGGCCAAGGCCGGAGCGACGATCAACGAGGCGCTTGCCGCTCGCCGCTCGTGGCGGGAGTTCGGCTCCGAGAAACTCTCGCTCGAAGAGCTTTCGGGCGTACTGTGGGCCGCAGCGGGCGAGAACCGCACGGACGGAAAGCTGACCGCGCCGTCGGCACTGGCGCTCTACCCCATCACTGTCTATGCCATTTTCGAAGAGGGCATCTACCGCTACGACGGCCGCGAACAGACGTTGACCCGCGTAGCCGAGGGCGACCACCGCGCCGCCGCAGGACGCCAGCCCTTCGTGGCGACCGCACCGCTCAATCTGGTCTACATCGCCGACCTGCAAACCTACGAAGGCAAGGGCATCCCCAAAGAGAACGTACTGATGCTCTGCGCAATGGATGCCGCAGGTTATGCCGAGAACGTCAACCTCTACACCGCAGGCCATGCGCTGCGGTCGATCACGCGCGGCAGTGCGGCAGCCGACGAACTGCTCTCCCTGCTGCGGCTCGATCCGGCGCGCTACCGCTTCATCCTGGCGCAGTCGGTCGGGAAATAACCGGTGAAACCGTATGAAAAGAGGAGGGCTGCGACAAATAAGTCGCAGCCCTCCTCTTTTCGGAACGCACCTTTTTAGAAACGATAGGAAGCGCCTACCGAAATAATCAGCGGATTGCTCCAATTCTTGTGCCGTCATCTGCGTCAGGTCGTTGGTGCCGAACGAGAAGAATTCGGCGACTTCGGCGATCTGGTGGGCGGTGACTGCCGCACGCGGAACTTCGATCATCGTGCCGACCATGTATTCCAGGCGGTCGTTGCGTTCAGCGAAGACCTTCTCGGCCGTCTGGTCGATGATGTTCTTCTGGTAACGCAGCTCCTTGTGGTTGCCAACCAGCGGCACCATGATCTCCACGTGTACGGGAATCCCCGTTTTCTTTACGTTCATAGCCGCCTCGATGATGGCCGCGGGTCTGCATCTCGGTAATTTCGGGATAGGTGTTGCCCAGACGGCAACCGCGATGGCCCAGCATCGGATTGACTTCTGCCAGCAACTCCACTTTGGCCGCGATTTTTTCGTAGGGAACGTTCATGTCCTTGGCCAGTTCGCGCTGTTCCTTCTCGAAGTGGGGGACGAACTCGTGCAGAGGGGGATCGAGCAGGCGCACCGTCACGGGGTATCCTTTCATCGCCTTGAAGAGGCCCTCGAAGTCGCCGCGCTGGATGGGCAGCAGCTTGGCGAGCGCCACGCGGCGGCCGGCCTCGTCATCGGCGAGGATCATCTCGCGGACGGCCTTGATGCGGTCGCCCTCGAAGAACATGTGCTCCGTGCGGCAGAGGCCGATACCCTCGGCACCGAACGCGAATGCCTGCGCCGCATCTTTCGGCGTGTCGGCGTTGGCGCGTACTTTCAGCACCGAGTACTTGCGGGCCAGCTCCATGAGCTGTCCGAAGTCGCCGCTCAAATCGGCGGCCTGTGTCGCTACCTGCCCCAGGTAGACCTCGCCTGTCGAACCGTTGAGCGAAATCCAGTCGCCCTCCTTGATTTCATATCCGTTTACCCGGATCGTGCGTGCCTTGTAGTCGATCTTCAGCTCGCCGGCACCCGACACGCAGCACTTGCCCATGCCGCGCGCAACGACCGCCGCGTGGCGAGGTCATGCCGCCGCGTGCGGTCAGGATGCCGGCGGCGTCGAGCATGCCCTTCAGGTCTTCGGGCGAAGTTTCGATGCGGACCAGAATCGCACGTTGGTTTTTCTCTTTGAGCATTTTTTCGGCATCGTCGGCGAAGAAGACCACCGGTCCCGTCGCGGCGCCCGGCGATGCGGGCAGACCCTTTACGATGACTTTGGCGTTTTTCATCGCCGTCTTGTCGAAAACGGGGTGGAGCAGCTCGTCGAGCTTGGCAGGCTCGCAACGCAGCACGGCGGTTTTCTCGTCGATCAGCCCCTCGCGCAGCATGTCCATGGCGATCTTGACCATCGCGGCGCCCGTGCGCTTGCCGTTGCGGCACTGGAGCATCCACAGCTTGCCGTCCTGAATGGTGAACTCGATGTCCTGCATATCCTTGAAATACTGCTCCAGGTGGTGCTGTATCTCGTTGAGTTCTTTATATACGGCCGGCATCACCTCTTCGAGCGAGGGGTATTTGCTGCGACGCTCGGCTTCCGATACGTTCTGTGCTTTCGCCCAGCGACGCGAACCCTCGATGGTGATCTGCTGCGGCGTGCGGATACCCGCCACCACGTCTTCGCCCTGCGCGTTGATGAGGTATTCGCCGTTGAAGATGTTCTCACCCGTGGCGGCGTCGCGCGAGAAGGCTACGCCCGTCGCCGAGTTGTCGCCCATGTTGCCGAATACCATCGCCTGTACCGATACGGCCGTGCCCCACTCGGCGGGGATGTTGTTGAGCTTGCGGTAGAGGATGGCACGCTCGTTCATCCACGAACCGAATACGGCGCAGACGGCGCCCCAGAGCTGATCCCAGGGATTTGCCGGGAAATCCTCGCCGGTCTGTTTCTTTACGGCTGCCTTGAAGTTGTGCACCAGCTCCTTCAGGTCGTCGGTCGTCAGGTCGGTGTCGTTTTTCACGCCGCGCTTCTCTTTCTGCGCATCGATCAACTCCTCGAACGGATCGTGCTCCTCTTTCGATGCGGGCTTCATGCCCAGCACCACATCGCCGTA
>VOFD01002816.1_pt1 | contig 22609 bp, 20 predicted proteins | sample 5384101 | NCBI WGS metagenome assembly VOFD01 (sample SAMN12384723, study PRJNA508395) | human gut metagenome | isolation source: healthy gut C | host: Homo sapiens
GCATTTCACCGTTCTGTTAAATAATCAATCACGTATTTTCAAATGGCTTAGGCCGCCACTTGCTAATTTCTACCCGTCAACGACGTTTGCATCTTTGAATGAAATATCATTATGTAATTGTGTGTAATCAGTCGTCAATAAAATGCATCATCGTTGCCGCGGTTTTCGAACATGCGATTGTTGTACCCTCGCGCATCACGAGCAGATGGTATCAACCTCGGCCGGTGCCCACAGTTGTAGTTAGTTCATTGTCATCAAAACCAGGCAATGCACTGGCATATCCCGGGAGCCATTTCTGGAGGCCAGTCCAAAAAGCGATGCTGAGCAATCACCCACCATGAAGACTGTACCAAGCTGGGAATGGAGGTTGGTTCACCGGGGTGAACGCAGGCGCCGTTGCTTGGCCACTCGCCATCAACAGGGTCGCGCACAGGTGGCTTTTGCGTCACCTGCAATCGTGTTGTCATCAGGCTAGCCTGGTTGCCCACCACGTGCCTTCATATATTTATTTCAAATCCGGCTGCAAAGGTAATGTTTTCCTGCATAATTATGGATACAAATGAGAAAAATTAGATAAAAAAATGGCATGAAAACGGCATCGCGGGGGAGACGGAGTGCTGTTTATGACACGAGTCTGGGATGAGACCTCACACCCGCACAGGGCAACCGCTCTGGTCTTTCGTCCCTCAGGAGATGGAAAAGCGTGTTTTTGTTTTGTATCTTCGCAGCAAAATTGAACACTTTTTTATCCGATAGTATTGAAAATGTAAGAACAAGACTTGACTATTACACAAACAGAAAAGGAAAAATAATTTGTGGGCAGAAAAAGTATGGATGGGCAGGGGAAAAGTATGGATGCGGGAAGGGGACAACCGCACCATCGAATGGAGAAAAATGAGTTATCTTTGCAGCGCAATAAAGAACATTCATTATGTTACAAGCACAAGACAACGAGGCGCAAGTGGAAGAACAGTCTTCGCGCGTTCCGCACCGGTTTCCCGTTCCTCAAGATACACGGTGCCGCCGAAGTGGGCAACGGCATCATGCAGGTGGCCGCCCATGACCTGCAAATCTACCAAAAGACCTGGGACAACTACCTGCATGGCGACGTGACGGTGGTGAAGTTCGTCCCCGCATCGGGAGCGGCCAGCCGCATGTTCAAGAACCTGTTCGAATTTCTGGACGGTGCGGACAACGCTCCGGCCAACCCGTTCATGCAGAAATTCTTTAACGAAATAGATAAATTCGCATTCTACACGGCCCTCGACAAGGCCTGCCAGCGCAACGAAGGCCAAGGCATCGCCGCGCTGAAAGCCGGGGGCAATACAAAGCCATCGTGGCCAACCTGCTGCTCGGCAAAGGCCTGAACTACGGTTCGCTGCCCAAAGGGTTGCTGTTGTTCCACTCCTGCGCCGGTGAAAACGCACCCCGGTGAAGGAACACCTGGTGGAAGCCGCCCTCTACGCCACCAACAAAGCAAGGGCAGGCCAACGTGCACTTCACCGTGTCGAAAGAACACCGCACGCTGTTCGAGCAACACGTCGGCAGCTTCATCCGCGAATACGAAAAACGCTACGGCGTGCACTACAACGTGACCTTCTCCGAACAGAAGCCCTCGACCGACACCATCGCGGCCACGAAAGACAACGAACCTTTCCGCGACGAAGACGGCCAGCTGGTGTTCCGCCCGGGCGGACACGGTGCCTTGATAGAGAACCTCAACGACCTCAACGCCGATGTCATCTTCATCAAAAACATCGACAACGTGGTGCCCGACTCGCTGAAAGGCGAAACCATCCTGTACAAGAAACTGCTTGCCGGTGTGCTGGTCAGCCTGCAACAGCAGGCGTTCGCCTGCCTGCGGGAACTGGAAAACCCAGACATCCCCATCGCACGGCTACACGAAATAGCCAACTTCTGCGAGAAACAACTGAACAACCAAAACCCCAGCACACGCACCATGACGCAAGCCGAACTGCGGCAATACCTCATCGGCAAGCTGAACCGCCCCATGCGGGTGTGCGGCATGGTGAAGAACACGGGCGAACCCGGCGGCGGACCCTACCTGATAGAAAATGCCGACGGCAGCATCGCCCCGCAAATACTCGAAAGCTCGCAAATCAACCTGGACAACCCCGCCGACAAGGCCGCCATGATGCGCTCCACGCACTTCAACCCCGTGGACCTGGTGTGCGCCACGAAGAACTACCGGGGCGAACGCTTCGACCTGCTGCGCTACGTGGACCGGCAGGCAGGCTTCATCTCGTCCAAGTCGAAAACGGCAAGGAACTGAAGGCTCTCGAACTGCCCGGCTTGTGGAACGGCGCGATGAGCGACTGGAACACCATCTTCGTGGAAGTGCCCATCGCCACCTTCAACCCGGTCAAGACCGTGAACGACCTGCTGAGGCCGGAACACCAGTAAGCAATTAACAATGAATAATTAACAATTAAAAACATACCGCAATCTGCGTTCATCCGCGTTATCTGCGGGCACTTCATTTTCTTATTTGCACATCAGCACATTAGCATATTATGAAAGTAAGAGTACGCTTTGCCCCCAGCCCGACCGGCCCATTGCACATCGGCGGGTGCGCACGGCATTATACAATTATCTGTTCGCCAAGCAGCACGGCGGCGACATGCTGCTTCGCATTGAGGACACGGACTCGAACCGCTTCGTGCCGGGAGCCGAAAACTACATCATCGAGGCACTGCAATGGCTCGGCATCGGCATCGACGAGGGAGTCGGCGTGGGCGGCCCCCATGCCCCCTACCGCCAAAGCGAACGCAAGCACCTCTACCGCCAGTACGTGGACCAACTGCTCGATGCCGGGCTGGCCTACATTGCCTTCGACACGCCTGCCGAGTTGGACGGCAAGCGGGCGGAAATCCCCAACTTCCAATACGATGCCCGCACACGCGACGACATGTGCAACTCGCTCACCCTGCCTGCCGAGGAGGTAAAGGCACGCATCGACCGGGGCGACCAATACGTGGTGCGCATCAAGATAGAACCGGACGAAAGCATCACGGTGAACGACTTGATACGTGGCGAAGTGACCATCAACTCGTCCATCCTGGACGACAAGGTGCTGTTCAAGTCGGCCGACGGGTTGCCCACCTACCACCTGGCCAACGTGGTGGACGACTACCTGATGGAAATCACCCACGTCATCCGGGGCGAGGAATGGCTGCCCTCCGCCCCCTTGCACGTCATCCTGTACCGCTACCTGGGCTGGAGCGACCGCATGCCCCGCTTCGCCCACCTGCCGCTGCTGCTCAAGCCCGAGGGCAAGGGCAAGCTCAGCAAGCGCGACGGCGACCGCCTCGGCTTCCCCGTATTCCCGCTCAACTGGAAAGACCCCAAAAGCGGCGAAACCTCGTCGGGCTTCCGCGAGCAGGGCTACTTCCCCGAGGCCGTGGTCAACTTCCTCGCGCTGCTGGGCTGGAACCCCGGCACGGGCGAAGAAATCCTCTCCATGCGACAGCTCATCGAGCAATTCAACCTGGAGAAAGTAAGCAAAAGCGGCGCACGCTTCGACTACGAAAAGGGGAAGTGGTTCAACCACAAATACCTTCAAATGAAATCGGACGAGGAAGTAGCCGACTTGTTCCAGCATATCCTGGTGGAAAAGGGCATCATAGAGGATTCACAAAAGGTGACCCGCATCGTTTCCCTCGTCAAGGAGCGTGCCAACTTCATCACCGACCTGTGGGAACAAAAAGCTCGTTCTTTTTCCAAGCCCCTGCCGCCTACGATGAAAAGACGGTGCAGAAACGCTGGAAAGCCGACAGCCCGGCACAGATGCTGGAATTGGCCGACGTGCTGGCCGGCACTGACGACTTCTCGCCCGAACACACCGAAGAGGTGGTCAAAGCCTGGATTGAAAGCAAAGGCTACGGCTTGGGGGCCGTGATGAACGCCTTCCGCCTCTCGGTGGTCGGTGCCGCCAAAGGTCCGCACATGTTCGACATCACCGCCATACTGGGCAAGGAAGAAACCATCGCCCGCCTGAAACGCGCAGTGGAAACATTGGGATAAGCGTGTTCAGCTACAAGCTACAAGCTACAAGCTACAAGCTACAAGCTAAATTACTGGAAGCCAGCTCTGAAGTTTCCGTTTCTGCCAACATACGCGGATGGGCATTCCGTTGAATTGACAGCCCCCGCACAACCACCCTGAAAAAAGGTACGTACCTCTTGACTTAAAAGGTACGTACCTTTTGCCTAAATGGTACGTACCTTTTTGACAACCGGTACGCACCATTGTTGGAAGTGCATCGGGAAAGCCCCCAAAGCCCGGCTTTGGCTTTTTGGCTTTACGCTCACCCATAACCATCCGCACCCGCTCCGTAATTCAGGTATGAACTTCCGTAATCCATTTAACGCGCTTGCCCGGGGAATGTGTTACCTTTGCGCATCTTTCAAGAAACCTCAACAATTTGCAAGATGAAAGTCATATCCAACACTGAATTCGGGGGCGAACGCCCCTTGTTCGAGTCGCACGACCTGCGGCTGGAAAACGTCGTCATCCGTGCCGGCGAGTCGGCCATCAAGGAATGCAGCAACATCGAGGCCGTGGATTGCCGCTTCGAGGGCAATTACCCTTTCTGGCACGTACACGGCTTCACCATCGACCGCTGCTATTTCGACGTGGGCGGGCGCTCCGCATTGTGGTACTCCGACCACCTGAAAATGACCGATACGCGGATCGACGCGCCCAAGATGTTCCGCGAGATGCACGACATCGACATCGAGAACGTGGAGATGACCGATGCCGACGAGGTGTTCTGGCGGTGCTCCAACATCCGGGCCAAGGATCTGACGCCTGCACGGGGGCACCTACCCTTTCATGCTGAGCCACGACATCCACATCGACGGGCTGGTGAGCGACAGCAAGTACGTGTTCCAATACGTGAAGAACATGGAACTGCGCAATGCCAAAATCACGACCAAAGACGCACTGTGGGAGACGGAGAACGTGACGGTTTACGATTCCGAGCTGAACGGCGAATACCTGGGCTGGCACTCGCGCAACCTGCGGCTGGTGCGCTGTCACATAGCGGGCTACACAGCCGCTGTGCTACGCGGAGAACCTGGTGCTGGAGGATTGCACCTTTGCCGACGACTGCGACCTGGCCTTCGAGTACAGCAGCGTGCAGGCCACCATCCACAGCCACGTGCGCAGCGTGAAGAACCCCCGCACGGGCTTCATCCGGGCATTGGGCTTCGGCGAAATCATCCTCGACCAAAACATCAAAGGCCCGGCGGATTGCCGGATTGAAACGATAGCGGAATAGGCAACCCGTGGCGAATGCGCATCTTTAGCTATCTTTGCACCCCGGAAACCAAGGTGCAGAACTGAATGGAACAGAACAAGGGTAAAACGGACTTCCTCCTGTCGCTCATCCGCGACGGGCAGAAGCTGACGTGGGGGCAGCAACTGCAGCTGACCGCCCTGCTCAGCGGCCCGGCCATCATGGCGCAGCTGTCGTCCATCGCCATGCAATACATCGATGCCTCCATGGTGGGCAGCCTGGGGGCGAACGCCTCGGCATCCATCGGGCTGATATCGACTACCACGTGGCTGTTTTCGGGCATCTGCTCGGCGGCGGCCACGGGCTTCTCGGTGCAGGTGGCGCACCGCATCGGGGCGGGCGACTTCGACGGGGCGCGGCGGGTGCTGCGGCAGGCGTTGACCGCCGTGCTGGCGTTCGGCCTCGTTATGGCGGGCGTCGGCATGGGCATCAGCGGGGCGTTGCCCCGCTGGCTGGGCGGCGACGAAGCCATCCGCGCCGACTCGTCGGCCTACTTCTTCATCTACTCCCTCTTCCTTCCCGTGTTACAGATGCACTTCCTGGCGGGAGGCATGTTGCGCTGCAGCGGCAACATGCGCGTACCCAGCCTGCTGAGCGTGCTGATGTGCGTGCTGGATGTCATCTTCAACTTCCTCTTCATCTTCCCTACCCGCACGTGGCAAGCCCCTTGGGGCGAGGTGACGCTGTGGGGCGCGGGCTGGGCGTGGAGGGGGCGGCCTTGGGCACCGTGCTGGCCGAGCTGGTCACCGCCGGGCTGATGCTGTATTACCTGCTGCGCCGTTCGCCCATGCTGGGGCTGAAGGGACACGGCGGCTCGTTCGTGCCCCGGCGCACGATCCTGCAAAACGCCGCCCGCATCTCCCTGCCCATGGCCTTCGAGCACGCCGCCATCAGCGGGGCGCAAATCATGACCACCGTCATCGTGGCACCGCTCGGGGTGGTGGCCATCGCAGCCAACTCGTTTGCCATCATCATCGAGAGCATCTGCTACATGCCCGGCTACGGCATCGCCGAGGCCGCCACCACCCTGGTGGGGCAGTGCGTCGGCGCGGGGCGGCACAAGCTGCTGCGGCGGTTTGCCAACATCACCGTGTGGGCGGGCATGATCATCATGGGCATCATGGGGGCACTCATGTACCTCACCGCCCCGCAAATCATCAGCGTGATGACCCCCGTGGCCGACATCCGCACGCTGGCCGTGGAGGTGCTGCGCATCGAGGCCTTCGCCGAGCCGATGTTCGCCGCCGCCATCGTGGCCTACGGCGTGTTCATCGGGGCAGGCAGCACGCTCGCCCCCAGCCTGATGAACTTCGGCAGCATCTGGGGCATCAGGCTTCCGCTGGCCTTCCTGCTCGCCCCCGCCATGGGGCTGCGCGGCGTGTGGCTGGCCATGTGCATCGAGCTGTGCTTCCGCGGGGCGATATTCCTCGTCCGCCTGTGGGGCTGCAAGTGGGAGCCGCCGTCTTAGCTACGAGCTACGAGCTACAAGTAGCGGGGAGCGGGGAGGCACACCCCGCATGGCACTTGTAGCTCGTAGCTTGTAGCTTGTAGCTCACTAATCACTAATCACTAATCACTAATCACTAATCATTATGCAATACGATTTCGACACCGTCATCCCCCGCCGGGGGACCAATTCCTACAAATGGGACACGCCCGCCGAAGAAGGCGTACTGCCCATGTGGGTGGCCGATATGGACTTCCGCACCGCCCCGGCCATCACCGAGGCCCTGCAACGCCGCGTGGCGCACGGTGTGTTCGGTTACACCCGCGTGCCCGATGCCTACTACGAGGCGGTGACCGGGTGGTTTGCCCGGCGGCACGGGTGGAGCTTCGACCCCGCGTGGATTATCTACACCAGCGGCGTGGTGCCCGCCGTGTCGGCCATCATCAAGGCGATGACGCGCCCGGGCGACACGGTCATCGTGCAGACGCCCGCCTACAACTGCTTCTACTCCTCCATACGCAACAACGGCTGCCTGCTCGGCTCGAACCGGCTGCTGGAGGACGGGGACGGTACACCGTCGACTACGAGGGGCTGGAACGCCTCGCCGCTGACCCGCGCGCCACGGTGCTGCTGCTGTGCAACCCCCACAACCCTACCGGACGGGTGTGGACGCGGGACGAGCTGCGCCGCATCGGCGACATTTGCCTGCGGCACGGCGTATTCGTCATCGCCGACGAGATACACGGCGAGCTTACCTACGAGGGACACGACTACACGCCCTTCGCCTCGCTGGGCGACGACCTGCTGCGAGGCTCGGCCACGTGCCTGTCGCCCAGCAAGGCGTTCAACATCGCGGGCTTGCAGATTGCCAACATCGTGGCGGCGGACGGCGAGGTGAGGCGGCGCATCGACCGGGCCATCAACGACAACGAGGTGTGCGACGTGAACCCCTTCGGCGTGCTGGCCACCATCGCCGCCTACAACGAGGGCGCACCGTGGCTCGATGAGCTGCGACAGTACCTTTGGGGCAACTACGAATACCTCCTCCAATTCCTCGGCGAACGGCTGCCGGGCTGCACGGTGTCGCCGCTCGAAGGGACGTACCTGCCCTGGCTGGACTGCCGCCGCACGGGGCTTGCGAGCGACGAACTGGCCGGTCGGCTGCTGCGCCGCCAACGCCTGATGGTGAACCCCGGCACGATGTACGGCCCCGGCGGCGAAGGATTCCTGCGCCTCAACATGGCCTGCCCGCGCGCCCTGTGGCAAGAGGGGTTGGAGCGGCTCGCCAACGGGTTGGACGCCGCCCCCGCATCCCCGAAGGAAGTGCGTTGAAACGGGGCGTGCCGGATGGGGGAACACGGATGACACGGATTGGACCGATTAGCACGGATGCCCCGCCGCCCCCCTTTTTACTTTATCCTTTCACCTTTATACAAACCAAGATTTCAATTATAAGAGATATGGAACTCCAACAATTCCTTGACTACGTGAAGACCGGGCAGCCCCTCGACACCGAGGAGATAGGCCGCTTCATGGACCGGATGAGCGACGAGGCGCGGCGCGTCACGTTCGAACCGAACGCCGCCTACCATGCGCCCGACGAGGTGCGCCGCCTGCTCTCGCGCCTGGTGGGCTACCGGGTGGACGACACGGTGCGCGTCTTCCCGCCGCTCTACACGGATTTCGGCAAGAACCTCCACATCGGGCGCGGGGTGTTCATCAACGCCTGCTGCCACTTCCAGGACCACGGCGGCGTGACGCTGGGCGACGGCTGCCAGGTGGGGCACGGCGTGGTGTTCGCCACGCTCAACCACTTCCTCGAGGCGGCGCGGCGCAAGGCGACCTACCCCGCCCCCATCACCGTGGGGCGCAACGTGTGGATTGGCTCGAACGCCACCATCCTGCAAGGGGTGACCATCGGCGAGAACGCGGTGGTGGCCGCCGGGGCCGTGGTGACGCGCGACGTGCCGCCCAACACGGTGGTGGGCGGCGTGCCCGCGCGGGTCATCAAGACTTTCGAACCGTGACCCCCGGCGCACCCCCTCCACAGGCCTTGTGGGGCACATCCGGGGGAAGGGGTGAAATCGAACGGCTCGTTCGATGAGGTCGAACGGCTCGTTCGATGAGGTTGAACGGCTCGTTCGATGAGGTTGAACGGCTCGTTCGGCGCGGTTGAACGGCTCGTTCGGAGCGTTTGAACGGCTCGTTCGACCGCATCGAACGAGCCGTTCGATTTCACCCCGCCCCGCACCCCGTCCACAAGGCCCGTAGCAGGGTTTTCTTAGGTCAGATAAATATACGCCAGCGTGCCCAGGCTGATGGCCACCCACAGGCTCACGCCCTGCACCAGGGGCTTCAGCCCCACCTGCCGCAGCGTGTCAAGCGAAAGCGATGCCCCGATGAAGAACATGGTCAGCGTAAGCCCCTTGCGGGCCAGCCCGTTCACCGCCTCGCCCACGGCGGGCACGCCCGGCAGCAGGTACGTATTCGCCAACATGGCCGCCACGAACAGGAAGATGAACCACGGGATGCTGATGCGCTGCCCCCGCGTCTTGAACACGAACGAGGTGATGATGGCCACGGGGATAATCCACAAGGCGCGCGTCAGCTTGATGGTCGTCGCCACCCGCAACGCCTCCTCGCCGTAGGCCGCCCCCGCGCCCACCACCGAGCTGGTGTCGTGGATGGCGATGGCCGCCCACGTGCCGAAATCGTGCTGGCTCATGCCCAGCGCGTGCCCCACCCACGGGAAGAGGAAGAGCGCAATGGCATTGAGCACGAACACCGTGGCCAACGCCACCGACATCTCGCCGTCCTTCGCCCGCACCACCGGCCCGATGGCGGCAATCGCGCTCCCCCCGCAAATAGCCGTGCCCGAACTAATGAGGTACGACGTGTTGCGGTCCATGCGCAGCACCCGCCGCCCGATGAACATGCCCAGCACGAGCGTCACCACCACCGACAAGATGGTGAACTCCATGCCCTCGCGCCCCGACGCCAGGGCCGACTGCACGTTCATGCCGAAGCCCAGCCCCACCACCGAATATTGCAGCAGGTACTTCGAAGCCCGCTTGTTGAACCCCGCGAAAGGCTGCCCGCACAGCAGGGCGAACGCCAGCCCCAGGAACAGGGCCAACGGCGGACTCACCCAGTCCGACACCCCCGTCAAGCCGGGCACATAACCCAAGAGAAGCAAGCCCGCCAAAGAGGGAGACGAGCGCGATGTAAATCGTTTTGCCGTTCCGATGTAAAGTTTCCGTTATAGCCATAGTTTATCGTGATTGGTTTTACGCCGCAAAAGTAATGCGCTTAAACGGACTGTGCCAATCGTTTTTATTTATAAGCCATAACGGGAGGTTATAGGTTGAGAGGGAACGCCAATGACGCGAATGATGCAAACGGATGCGGGTAGAAGCACGCTGAATGCATCGATGTTACGGGCAAGACACAGACGGAGGGGATGCTAATGAACACGAATATTCCAGATGTTTTCCCGAATACCGTCTTATAACAACATGCACGCGACATACATTAACTTATATTAGTATATCCGTTTGCAAATATGATTATTTTCCCGTAGCTTTGCTCTTGCCAAGCAAGAAGCGAAGCCCGTCCCCGCCACGGGCATTCCCGCCCGGTTTACCTTCCCCCTGCTCCCCGCTTTCGAACCATTCTCCGTTGATACACAGATCGTAACACCTTTATGCAAAAGGCAAATCCCCCTTTAGGGGGTTGGGGGGCACCCTTTTAGGCAAAGGGTAAGACGCCTTTTAGGCAAAGGGTAAGACCCCTTTTAGGCAAAGGGCAAGGCAAAAGGGTAAGACCCCTTTAGGCAAAAGGGTAAGACCCCCTTTGGGCAAAAAGGGTAAGACCCCTTTAGGCAAAAGGGCAAGACCCTTTAGGCAAAAAGGTGCGCCCCCTTTAGGCAAGTGGGAAAGCCCCTCCTTCTGGAGGGGTTGGGGAGGCCTTACAATCATCATGCCAAAAGGGAGAGCGCACATCCGGGATAGTTAAACTATCATAAATATTCATCGTTTCGCGGGAATCCGGCGGTTGGCTTTTCGAGGCCAGCTTGGACTTCTAACCCTTAGACTTTAAAGAAAAGAAAGCGCAAACGAACGCATTTCCCCGTGCGAGGGTTTTGTTGGTTTTTCTTTAGCGGGCTATGTCGCGTTCCTCCCCTTCTTCACAACGAATGGTCCATGAACGTCCGCGCAAACGAACGCATTCCCCGTGCGTTCATTTGCGCTTTCATTCGCGTTCTACCCCCATTACACGAAGTCCATGAACGTCCGGCCGCCGCTGCTTCTCCTTGCGGCTGCACGAAGCAGAACTCGCGCATCAGGCGCAGTTCCTTCAGCTCCACCACGCGGAACGCACCTGCCGCCAGCTCGCGGTCGATGGAGCGCACGGACACGATGCCGATGCAGTCCGTCTGCTCCAGGAAACGCTTGATGCCCTCGGTGCTGCCCAGGTACATGAGCACCTGGAGCGATGCCAGCGGCACGCCCAGCCCGGCCAATGCCTGCTCCACCACCTCCAACGTGCCCGAACCCCGCTCGCGCAGCACCAGCGGGAAACGCGGCAGGTCGTGTGCCGACAGCTCGTCGCCCACGGGCAGGCCGGTGTCGTGGCGCACCACGGGCACCAGCTCGTCGCGCATAAAGGGCGTGTAGTGCAGGTCGGGTCGCCTCGACAGCCCCTCCACCAGTCCCAGGTCGATGCGGTGCTCCAGCAGGGCCGTCTCGATGGCCTGCGTGTTGCCATTGAGCAACGACATCTTCACGTGCGGGAAGCGGCGGATGAAGTCCGCCAACAGCCCCGGCAACACGTATTGCGCGATGGTGGTGCTTGCCCCCAGGCGCAGTTCGCCCGTGTGCTCGCCTTGCAACAGGTGCATGTCGTACTCCAGCTGGCGGTAGCCGTCCAGCAGGCGGTCGGCGTGCGTCAGCAGCAGCTGCCCCGCGGGGGTGAGGGCAACGCGGTTGCCTTGCCGCTCGAACAGGCGGACGTGGTAGGCACCCTCCAGCTCGCGGATGTGTTTGCTGATGGCGGGCTGGCTGATGTACAACTCCTGCGCGGCCCTGGTAAAACTCAGGTTGCGGGCCACGCTGGCAAATACTTTCAAACGGAAATCAAACATAGTCTTTCTTTAAAGAAGCACACGGAATACACGGATTGAACGGATTCACACGGATTTTTCCTGTGCGGCACAGTAGACTGCCGGCCGCAGACTGTTGACTCCCTTCCGTGTAAATCCGTTCAATCCGTGTATTCCGTGTGCTAAAACAGTCATCCGTGTGTTATACAATATATAACAGTATATCCGTGTGTTACTAAGCAGGCCGTTCCTGCGCAAACCGCCACAAGGCCACCCCGGTGACGAGCGTAGCCAGCGCATCGGCCACCGGTTGCGCCGCCCACGCCCCGTCCAGCCCAAACAGCGGCGGCAAAACCAACAAGCCGGGGACGAGGAAGATAAGCTGCCTCGTGAGGCTCAGCACCACGGAGGTGCCCGCCCGCCCGATGGACTGGAAGAAGCCCGCCGCCACGATTTGGAAACCGATGATGGGGAAGGCAGCCACCGTGATGCGCAAGGCGTGCGAGGCCAGGGCGGTCATCGCCACATCGGTGGTAAACAACCCCACCAGCAAGCCGGGCGCGAAAGTGCCCGCCGCCCATCCAGCCAGCGACACGCCTGTGCCGATGAGGACGGACCGGCGCAGGATGTCCGTCGTGCGTCCGTGCAGCCGTGCCCCGTAGTTGTAGCCTATGAGGGGCTGGATGCCTTGGTTCAACCCAATGATAATCATGGTGACGAGTGACGTGATGCTGTGGATGATGCCATAAGCCCCCACAGCCAGGTCGCCGCCGTGACGCAACAGCTGCACGTTGGTGAGCACCACCACGAGGCTCAACGCCAGGTGCATGCTGAAGGGCGAGAGGCCGAGGCTGAGGATGGACTTCACGATGCCGGCTTGCAGGCGGAAGCGTCCCCGGCGGAAGCGCACGTTGCTCCGCCGCCGCAGGAAGTGCCCCAGCACCCAGGCCGCCCCCACGGCGTAGGCCACGTTCGTGGCCCAGGCCGCCCCCGCGATGCCCCAGCCGAAGCCGAAGATGAACAGCGGGTCGAGCAGCACGTTGACCAGCGCACAGATAATCATGGTCCACATGGCCTGGCGCGGGTAGCCCGTGGCCCGCATGATGCTGTTGAAGCTGTAGCTCAACGCCGAGAAGCAGGCAAAGGGGATGATGATGCGCATGTATTCCTCGGCATAGCGGATGGTGCGTTCCGTGCCGCCGAAGAGGGTGAGGATGTCGTCCATGAACGCGAGCGACAGCCCGATGGCCGTGCCGGTGACGATGAATGTGAGGATGAACGCATGGGCCAGGATGCATTCCGCCTTGGCGTGGTCGCCCTCGCCCAAGGCGATGGAAATGCGGGCCGCCGCGCCGTTGCCCACCAACATGCCGAATGAGGTGAGCACGTTCATGAACGGAAAGGTCAACGCCAGTCCCGATAACGCCAGCGGCCCCACACCCTGCCCGATAAAGATGCGGTCCACGATGTTGAACAGCGACATCACCACCGTGCCCGTAATGGCTGGCAGGGAATAATGCCAGATGAGCTTGCCGATGCCCTCGGAAGCCAGCTGCCGATGTATGTGGGATGATTCGGACAAAATGCTAATATGCTAATAAGCCAATATGCTAATATGCTAATAAGCCAATGGGCTAATGGGCTGATGTGCTAATGTGCTAATGTGCTAATGTGCTGATGGACTAATGGACTAATGGGCTAATGAGCTAATAGGCTAATAGGCTAATGAGCCGATGGGCTGATTACGCATTTCCCTATGCCTTCGCATCAACATATTAGCATATCGGCATATTAGCACATTGGCACATTAACACATCAGCACATTCTCACATTACTTCTTCAGCACGATGCGGAACGTGGTGCCCACGCCCGGCTCGGAATGCTTCACAAATATCCGCCCGTGGTGGTATTCCTCCACGATGCGCCTGGCCAGCGACAGCCCCAACCCCCAGCCGCGCTTCTTGGTGGTGTAGCCGGGGGTGAAGATGGCCTTGTACTGGCTTTTCTCCATGCCCTTGCCCGTGTCCGTGATGTCGATGTTGACCTCCTCGCCACGTGGCTCCACATACACATCGATGCTGCCCTCGCCGTCCATGGCGTCAATGGCATTCTTGCAGATATTCTCGATGACCCACTCGAACAGGGGCGGGCTGAGGCGGATGAATATCGGCTCGCGTCCCGGACAGTGGCATTGCATGTTCACCTTGCGCGACGAACGCTTGGCCACGTATTGCACCGCCCCCTCCAGCAGTTCTCGCAGGTCCACCAGCTGCATGTCGGGCGTGGAGCCTATCTTGGAGAACCGTTCGGCGATGACGCGCAGGCGGTTGATGTCCTTGCCCATTTCGCTTATCAGGTTGTCGTCCGGATACTTGGCGCGCAGCAGCTCCGACCACGCCAGCAACGACGAGATGGGGGTGCCCAGCTGGTGGGCGGTCTCCTTCGAGAGTCCCACCCACACCTGGTTTTGCTCCGCCCGCTTCGTGCTGCCAAAGGCGAAGAACGCCACCAGCGCGAACACCACGATGACCGTCAGCTGCACGTAGGGGAAACATCACCAGCCGCTTCAGCAACAGCGAGTCGTCGTAGTACACGTACAGGTGGTCGTCCAGCAGGTTGAGCACGATGGGAGGGTGACGTTCGCTGAAGCGTTCGATGCATTCGGCATAATAGGCATTCGCGTCCTTGCCCTTGGGTGGCAATTTCACGTTACGGCTGTCGATGTTGCCTTTGTAGTCGATGATGACGGGAATGGTGGTGTTGCCCTCGATGATTTTGAGCACAAGGCTATTCACCATGTTGTCGTCAATGTCGGTGATGGACAGCAGGCGGGTGGCTTCCGCCCATATCTCGATGCGCTTCTGCTCCTCGTCGGCCAGCGACTGCGCCAGCCGGTTGGTGAAGTAGGCCGACACAAGCACGATAAGCCCCGCCACGATGATAGAGACAAGCTTCAACCGCTGGGCAGTCTGGTACAAATTCTGTTTAGCCATAGAATGATATTTAGTCTTAAAACAATACACTCAAGGTTGCTCCCAGCACCAAACTCTGGTCGTTGGGCAGGTCGAAACCATATAAAAGGTCGCCGTCAGATATCTGGTACTCCACGGTGAACCCGCCCAGCAGATACGAGCCGCCGATGCCCCCGCCTATCTGGCTGCACAGTTGGACAGCAAAATGGTTGGCTATGCCCGGCCTCAAAGCAAAGGAATAGATGCCCTTGCGCCCCATGAGGTTGGTGTAGCGCAGGTCGAAGAAGGCGGATATGGACACGGTGTAACGCGTATAATAGATGGGATAATTGTGGTAGTATGGATAATAGTCGCGTTGGGGCGCAACCCGCACACCCACGTCCAACCCGGAAGAAACGCCATTTCGCTTTATGGCAAAAAGGAACGAAGCCTGCGAATATTCTATTCCGGTACAAAATTGCCCCATGCACAAGAAATGCCTCCTCATGAAATCTTCCCGGCGGTTGGCCTGCGCGATGGAGTCGCGCCTTACCTTTAATGATGCCGTGCGGGGCGGCTTCGCCAGAGCAAACTCGGCGGGGATGACGGGCGTTTCCTCCACATTCATTTTTAGTTCAAATGCCGGGCTGTCCTCTTCCATCGTATGGAAGGAGGTGCGCTCCACATCGCTCAGGCGGAACACGTATTGGCCGTCGCTCGTCTGCAACTTCACCGCCTGTCCGGGCATCCAGGCCACCACCTTCCCGGCAATCACACCACCGCCTTTCAAGAACACGGTATCGCACAATTCCTCGGCCCCCACCATCGTCGCAAGCAGGCACAATAATCCGCAAGTCGCAGCACATCGGTTGGTCGTCAGCATGAGAATCTCGCTTTCCGCCGTCAAAGATAGTGAAAGTCGAGTGCAAAGCAATCAAGCTCGCTTGAAATTGCTTTGCCGAGACGCATCCTATCTTATCAAAAGATAGCGAAAGGTGAGCGCAGTGGCAAATGAAAACCACGTTTTCTATTTGACACAGCCGAACCGCCTCCTATCTTATCCAAAGATAGTGAAAGTCGAGCGTAAAGCAATCAAGCTTACTTGAAATTGCTTTGCCGAGACGCATCCTATCTTGTCCAAAGACTGTGAAAGTCGGACGCAAAGCAATCAAGCTTGCTTGATTTTCCCGGCATGAAGTCATTGCCTCACCCACACGAAAACCTTGCGCCACCCGGGCGGCACGGCCGCTTCCCCAGCCCAAAGGGACGAAACAGACAGAAGCACGCGATGCATTGTTAACTGAATTCGACATAAGAATTAAGAAAGGCTCATTCTGCCCGTCCGCAGCCAGGCCATAAACGAAAAGCCCCTGCAACGTTCATTACAGGGGCTTGCTTGTGCGTCTGTGTACTCGGGCGGGACTTGAACCCGCACGACCGCAATGGTCACAGGATTTTAAGTCCGGCGTGTCTACCAATTCCACCACTCGAGCGGCCTGGAGCGGAAAACGGGACTCGAACCCGCGACCCCGACCTTGGCAAGGTCGTGCTCTACCAACTGAGCTATTTCCGCATATGGATATCGTTGCTCCGGAAAGCGGGTGCAAATATAAGACATTTTTTTTATCCGCCGAAATTTTGCCGGAGAAAATAAGGGAAAAGCAGGCGGAAGATGTGCCGATGGCTGGTTGATGAGGGAGGTTGCGTGTCATGCCCGTTGAAATCCGTATCTTTGCAACGTGAAACGGAGGTATTTCCTATATTGTTCGTACAACGGGGCTGCTTATTGCGGCTGGCAGGTGCAGCCCAACGGCTTGGCCGTGCAGGAGGTGCTGCAACACGCCTTGCGTACGGTGCTGCGCGCCCCCCGGTTGGAGGTGGTGGGCGCAGGCCGTACGGATGCCGGGGTGCATGCCAGGCTGATGGTGGCGCACTTCGATGCAGACCTGGACGGGCGCTCATGGACGGACTGGCTGGCCAAATGGAACAGTCTGCTCCCCGCCGACGTGGCAGTGCATGACGTGCGGCCGGTGCGGGCGGAGGCCCATGCCCGCTTTGACGCGATGGCCCGGCGGTATGAATACCACGTGGTGCTGCACAAGGACGTGTTCCGCACCGGGCTGGCGGCACGGCTGCATCACGCACCCGACTTCGAACGGATGAACGAGGCGGCACAGCTGTTGCTGGGGCGGCACGACTTCACCAGCTTCAGCAAGCTGCACACGGACGTGAAAACGAACATCTGCACGGTGACGCACGCTGAATGGACGCAGCGGGACGGCGAATGGGTGTTCACCATCGAGGCCGACCGCTTCCTGCGCAACATGGTGCGGGCGGTGGTGGGCACACTGCTGGAGGTGGGGCGCGGACGGATGCCGGTGGACGGGTTTGCCCGTGTCATCGAGGCGCGTGACCGATGCCGGGCGGGCACTTCTGCCCCGGCGCATGGCCTGTACCTGGTGGACGTGCGTTATCCGGACGAATTATTCGACGTATAGTATCTTTTCCCTATCCAATAAATCATGTGGTTGATTCTCGGACTTTGCTCGGCCCTGTTGCTGGGCACGTATGACGTGTGCAAGAAAGTGTCGTTGCAGGACAACGCGGTCATTCCCGTGCTGCTCGTGTCCATCGTGATGTCGTCGGTGCTGTTGTGCCCTCTGCTGGTGGTGTCGCGGCTGTGGCCGGAGAGCCTGACGGGCACGCTGCTGTACGTGCCGCAGGTTGACTGGCGCGCGCACTTGTTCATCCTGCTGAAGTCGGTCATCGTGCTGGGGTCGTGGATATGCTCTTACTTCGCGCTGAAGCATCTGCCCATCACGCTGGCCAGCCCCATATCGGCCACGCGTCCGGCCTGGACGGTGCTGGGGGCGCTGCTCATCTTCGGCGAGCGGCTCAACGGCTACCAGTGGGCGGGCGTGGTCATCGCGCTGGTGTCCTTCTACCTGTTTTCGGTGGCAGGGCGGCGCGAAGGCATTTCCTTCGGGCACAACAAATGGTTCTGGTTCCTCATAGCGGGCACGTTGCTGGGAGCGGTGAGCGGACTGTACGACAAGTACCTGATGCGCGAGTTCGACCGCATGGCGGTGCAGGTGTATTACACGTTCTACCAGGCGGCCATCATGGCGGTCATCACGTGGGTGCTGTGGTGGCCCGTGCGCGGGCGTTCCACGCCGTTCCGTTTCCGGTGGTCCATCCTGCTGATATCCGTGTTCCTGGTGGCGGCGGACTTCTTCTATTTTTACGCGCTGAGTTTGCCCGGCTCGCTCATCTCCGTGCTGTCCACCGTGCGGAGGCTGGGCGTGGTAGTGCCCTTCGTGTACGGGGCGGCGGTGATGCACGACCGGCAGGTGCGGCTCAAGCTCATATGCCTGTCGGGGGTGTTGCTGGGCATGTTTTTCCTGTTCCTCGGGTCGTATGAAGGGCTTTGAGAGGAGGGTTCCGGTGCATGTGCCGCAAGGGCGGATGGAAACGCGTGGAGAAAATAATGGAAAATAGTTTGCTCATTAGGTTGAAATTAGTACCTTTGCAGCCCGAAAGTGGAAAATCAAACGTATAAAGTAAAAACATAAGAGCATGAAAAGTGGTATTCATCCAGAAAGTTATCGTCCGGTAGCATTCCGAGATATGTCCAACGGAAACGTTCATCACCCGTTCGACGGTGAGCACGAGGGAAACAGTTGACATCGACGGCGTGACCTATCCGTTGGTGAAGTTGGAAATCTCCAGTTCTTCCCACCCGTTCTATACGGGCAAGCAGAAGCTGGTCGACTCGGCAGGACGTGTCGACAAGTTCATGAACCGTTACGCGAAGCATATGGAAAAGCGGAAATAATCCGCCGCAAGCATACAGAAGAAAGAGGGTTCGCCTGGCTGTTGCCGGGCGAACCCTCTTCTTTTTTTCCGGATGCGGACGTTTGACCACAGGGCACACAGGGTTTCGTCCACGCCGACGGGAGACAACGTAATATGCTCCAGCTTCGTGGCATTCCCGTCATTTTCGACCGTAGGGAGAAATCTCTGAGGGGCTTTGGGAGTGTTAGAGGAGATTTCTCCCTACGGTCGAAATGACATCAGGTCAGACTATGTGCGCTTTTTTTGTTTAAATACAATGAAAACCTCTATGCGCTATGTGGCCAATGGCGTGTCCGTGTGGCTCGTGAAATGCGGGGTGCGCGTTGCCATCTTCACTCCTCCCGCCAGGCCTTCAGCTCGGCATACAGCCGCTGGATGGGCAGCCCCATGATGTTGTAGAACGACCCTTCGATCCATTCCACGCCCACGTAGCCAATCCATTCCTGCACGCCGTAGGCCCCCGCCTTGTCGAACGGGCGGTAGCGGTCCACGTAAAACCCGATTTCCTCGTCGCCCAGCGTGGCGAAGCGCACCTGCGAGGTGGCGGCGAAGGTGCGCTGCCGCCTGCGGGTGGTGATGCTCACGCCGGTGATGACCTCGTGCGTGCGGCCCGACAGCGCGTGCAGCATGGCGCAGGCCTCGTCGCGCCCGTGCGGCTTGCCCAGCACCTGGCCGCCGAGCCACACGATGGTATCGGCCGTGATGAGCAGCGTGTCGTCGGCCAGCGGGTAGGCACCGGCTTTCTTCTGCGACAGGAAACAGGGGATTTCCGCCCCGCGCAGCGTGCCGGGGTAGCTTTCTTCCACGTCGATGCTGCGCACCTCGAAGGGCAGGCACAGCCCCCTGAGCAGCTCCTGCCGCCGGGGCGACTGCGAGCCGAGCACGATGTGGTAACGGTCCAGGTGGGATAACATAAGCGTCCGTTTTTTCGGTTATAGGATATATCTGCGGACAAAGGTAGTGAAAAATCGCGTTTCCCCCATCCACCTGCCGCTACCCGCCGCCAGCCCTGAAATTCCGTTACTACGCGGCTAAATTTCCGTAATAACGCAACAAAATTTCCGTAGTAACGCGGCTGGATTTTCATACTGACGCCGCCGAAGCCCCCTGCATGCGCCCGTCCTCCCGGACAGGGGCAGGCCGCGCGGACTGCACCGAGGGGAAAGCCGAAGCGCTATATCCCACCTGGTAATGAACGCGTTGCATTGTTGATAAGTTTTAAATGGGAAATAGGCTCACTTTGAGGAATATTTTATACTTTTACGCTTGCAAAAATGCACCCTTTCCATCAGCGACATACCGCCGCAGGGACGGGTCTGGACGGATGAATGGGGCAGGAAAAGGCGGGACGGCAGGGCGGTAGCACGCCGTGGCGGTTTCGCAATTGTACGATTAAACGATTAGACACCCTATGTACCACGTGCCGGCATTGTTGGAGGAAACGTTGGAAGGCTTGGACATCAAGCCCGGGGGGACGTATGTGGATGCCACCTTCGGCGGCGGAGGCCATTCGCGTGCCATCCTGTCGCGCCTCGGGGCGGACGGGCGGCTGCTGGCGTTCGACCAGGACGAGGACGTGCTGCCCAACGTGCCCGACGACCCGCGCTTTACCTTCGTGCGGAGCAATTTCAAGTACCTCAAGAACTTCCTTCGTTATCACGGCGTGGAGCAGGTGGACGGCATACTGGCCGACCTGGGAGTCTCGTCGCACCACTTCGACGAGGCGGAGCGGGGCTTTTCGTTCCGCTTCGACGGCGAGCTCGACATGCGCATGAACCGCCACGCGGCCCTCACGGCGGCCGAGGTGCTCAACACGTACCCCGCCGAGCGGCTGGCGGACGTGTTCTACCTGTACGGCGAGCTGAAAAACGCCCGTCGACTGGCCGCGGCGGTAGTCGTGGCGAGGGCGCGCGAGCCGTTTGCCCGCATCGCCCCGTTCGTGGAGGTGGTGAAGCCCTTTTGCGGCAGCGACAAGGAGAAGAAGGACCTGGCACGCGTGTTCCAGGCCTTGCGCATCGAGGTGAACGGCGAGCTGGGAGCACTGGCCTCGCTGCTGCGCCAAAGCACGGAGGTGCTGCGCCCCGGCGGACGGCTGGCGGTCATCACCTACCACTCGCTCGAAGACCGCCTGGTGAAGAACTTCATCCGCAGCGGCAACGTAGAAGGACGGGTGGAAAAGGACTTCTACGGCAACGTGCTGGCTCCGCTGCGGGCGGTGAACAACCGCGTGGTGATGCCCGCCGACGAGGAAGTGGAGCGCAACCCCGCGCCCGCAGTGCCAAGCTGCGCGTGGCCGAGAAGGTGGCAGACGGGGCCAACGGTTAACGATTAGTGATCAGTGATTAACGATTAGTGATTAACAGTTAGCCCATGCGGCGCAGTGCTCGCGGCTTGTGGCCCGTAACTTGTAACTAAAAAAAGATGAAAGGTTTCTCGATAAAAGAACTGCTGGGAGGCGACTTCCTCACCAAGGAATTCGTGCGGCGGCAATACCCGTTGCTCGTCATGCTGGCGATATTGCTCTTCGGCTACATCGGCAACCGCTATCACTGCGAGATACAGATGAAGGAGGAGCTGCGCCTGCGCAAGGAATTGAAGGACGTGAAATACGAGTCGCTGGGCATATCGGCGGAACTGATGCAGATAAGCCGCCGCTCGAACGTGCTGCGCATGGTGAACGAGCGCGGGCTGGGACTGGAGGAGTCGGCCGACTTGCCGGTGAAGGTGGAATGACGTATGGCGGATAAACGTACAGACATAATATTTCGTTTCGGGCTGGTGTATGCGGTGTTCGTCGTGCTGTTCGCGCTGGTGATAGTCAAAGCCGCCAAGGTGATGACCGTGGAGCGCAACGGCTGGCTCGAACTGCATGCCAAGACTTCGGGCGAGAAGCAGGACGTGGTGGAGCCCCCCAAGCGCGGCAACATCTATGCGTGCGACGGGCGGCTCATGGCCAGCTCCGTGCCCACGTACCGCGTGTACATGGACATGCGGGTGGAATATCTGAAGGAAAACCCCGATGTGTTCTACGACAATGTGGACTCGGTGGCCCTGTGCCTCTCGCGCATGTTCCGCGACCGCCCCGCCTCCGCCTACAAGTCGGCACTCGTGGCGGCCTTCAAGCGCAAGACGGGCCGCTTCGCCGTCTATCCCAAACGCATCCCTTATTATCAATGGAAAGAGATGCAGACATTCCCGCTCTACCGCCTGGGGCGTTACAAGAGCGGCTTGTTTGCCGATGAATACGTGCAGCGCGTGAAGCCATTCGGCTCGCTGGCTTCGCGCACGGTGGGCGACGTGTATGCCGACCTCACCAAGGGCGGCAGCAGTGGCGTGGAATATTCCTTCAACCGCGTGCTCACGGGCAAGCCCGGCCTCTCCACCGTGCAGAAGGTGGCCAACCGCTACGAGCGTGTGGTGGTGCAGGAGCCGGAAGACGGCATGGACGTGGTGACCACCCTGGACATCGACATGCAGGACATATCGGAACACGCCCTGCTCGACGTGCTGCGGCGATACAACGCCCGGTCGGGCTACGCCGTGTTCATGGAGGTGGAAACGGGCGAGGTGAAGTCCATCGTCAACATGTACCGGGGCAGCGAGCCGGGCGTGTATTATGAAAAGGAAAACGGCGCATTGTCCGACATGATGGAACCGGGCTCCACCTTCAAGACCCTCGTGCTCATGGCCGCGCTCGACGAAGGCCGCGTAAGCCTGGACGACACGGTGGACGTGGGCAACGGACGCTTGAAATACCACCCCCGCGCGCCCGAAGTGACCGACCACAACGCCCGCAAGGGGGGCTACGGACGCATATCGGTGGCCAACGTCATTCACGGCTCGTCCAACATCGGCATGCACAAAATCGTGTACGATGCCTACGGCAACAGCCGCAAGAGCCAGGCCGAATTGGTGGACAAGCTGCACGACATGAA
>VOFD01001390.1_pt1 | contig 22596 bp, 15 predicted proteins | sample 5384101 | NCBI WGS metagenome assembly VOFD01 (sample SAMN12384723, study PRJNA508395) | human gut metagenome | isolation source: healthy gut C | host: Homo sapiens
GTTGCAGGGTGTTGCGGTTGATGTCGGATGGACGGACCTGCACCTCAGACATGAACAACGAGTCCATGTACAAGGCCAAGAGTCCATCTTCGTCAGGTCGGTCAGACTGACGGGGACGCAATCGTCCCAGTCCGTCCCGTTCTCTTGGAAATACTGCATATACAACTGCGACGTGCGGGTCAGCCCTGCCTCGTCCATTTGCAAGAATACGGGAGGATGTCGGCATAGGGAATCCTTTGGCTGGCTTTTGGAGGTGGGGTGGCCAGATAGTGGCAGGCAGTCATGACCCCATGCCGTCTCCGCTCCCCATGAGACAGGCGTCGAACATCAGCAGGTCAGATGCGGGCAGCCGACAAGGCATCGCCACATCTCGCTACGGTTTATGCCATAGTTCCGTTTCCCTCGTCGCTTTTAGCGATAGCTTGCTCACCGTTTGGGAATGATATTGCGGCTGCCGTCGGCATGCGACGAACGTGACGCCCTTGCGTGGCCGGCGCGCGGCACTGATGTCGGCATAAACCAGCACGTTATTCGCCATTATTGAGTCCTCATGAACCCACTTCACGGTGATATTGTCGTTGAGCTCGTCTGCCAAATCGTTCTGCCCTGTTCATGCAGACGAGAAACGGTAGCCCCTTTCGGGTCGTTCTGCGGTTCGCCCCTCGTCCTCCATGTCGTCCTCGCAGGCCGCGAAGAAGCAGCATGCAGCGAGACCCAACAACAGTTTCTTCAGATTCCAATCCATGTCGTATGCGTTTGGTTTGCCCCGCAAAGGTATATAAAAAAAGCGATTTCCCGCGCCTGGTCCATAAGAAAGTCAATCCGCCCCAAACTTTTGTAATCCGACCGGGGGATACGGGATAGTTGCACACGTGGGAAAGAATACTTTTCCTCTCCCTGATGAAAAGTATAATCAACGTCGTTGTTTACATGATTAACGACGTTGATTATATAGATGACGACGTTGATTATATAAACAACGACGTTAATTATAGATTTGGAGCGCACAAAGAAAGTTTTCCGGCTGCTTATCCGGAATTGCCACCAAGGACAACCTGATTTCGGACCATGGTTTTATGCCATCCAAAATCCCATGCTCAAAAACAGGCCAAAGGGCCTGGCCAAGTTCGGAAGCAGAATCGGATAGAGCTTTCTTAGAAGAAAAACGGGAGGCATCAACGGTGACGCAACCATTATCTCCGCAGACATCCTCCGCCTCCTGCGCGTATCCCTGTTCCCCCCACCCCACGCATCCCTCCTTCGTGCGCTATGCCCCGACGGGGCGCAAAGTTCGGATTTTCAAGATCTTTTGCCCAATCAGAGGTCCTTTTGGTATGCGGAACGAAAATTAATCCGTATCTTTGCACGAAACGAACACTCAAAAAGCAAAGACTTATGTACGAAATTTCAACCAACGCCAAGGGCTCGCGGCAGATGGACATCGCCGACAGCATCATCGACGAAATGGTGCTCGAAAACTGCGGCTCAACGTGAGGGCCCTCATGGAAGCCCATCCCGAAAACGCCGACTTGGTGGACCTCTGCCGGGGCGTGCTTTTCCACGACAACATGAAGGCTTATGGCTTAGGGCAGTTGGCACGTTTATACAAAGACTGGTCGGAAAAAGCATCCTGAAGAAAACGGCGAGGGCGGCACAAACGATTGACATGGGAGAATTGCAGCTGACAGACTGGCTCCCCACGACGAAAAAGGAAATGGAGTTGCGGGGATGGGATTGCGCGGACATCATCCTGTTCAGCGCCGACGCCTATGTGGACCATCCGTCGTTCGGGGCGGCCGTCATCGGACGGGTGCTCGAAGCCGAGGGATTCCGCGTGGCCATCGTGCCGCAACCCGACTGGCACGGCGACTGGCGCGACTTCAAGAAGCTGGGCCGGCCGCGCCTGTGGTTCGGCGTGGCACCGGGATGCATGGACTCCATGGTGAACAAGTACACCGCCAACCGGAGGCTGAGGAGCGAGGACGCCTACTCGCCCGACGGGCGGCACGACCTGCGCCCTGAATACCCCACCATCGTCTACACCCGCATCCTCAAACAGCTCTACCCCGACGTGCCGGTCATCCTGGGCGGCATCGAGGCCTCGCTCCGCCGCCTGACGCACTATGACTATTGGCAAGAGCGGTTCCGACCGTGCATCCTGTGCGACAGCGGAGCCGACCTGATTGTCTACGGCATGGGGAAAAAGCCGTGACGGACATCTCACGACAGCTACAGGACGCCATCGCGCGGAACGACGAGGCGCTGGACTACGACGGCACGACGGGCGCGGCGCACATCGGCATGAAGGCCTTCCGCCGGCTCATCACGGCGCCCGGAAACGTGCCGCAGACGGTGGCCCTCTACGCCTCCAAGGAAGATATCCCCGGCGGCATCGCGCCCGCCGACATCCTGCTGCATGCCCACGAAACATGCCTCAAGGACATGAAAGCGCAAGCCGAAAACTTCCGCCACATAGAGGAAGAGAGCAACAAGCTGCACGCCGCCCGCATCATCCAACCCACAGCGGGGGAGTACGTGGTGGTCAATGCCCCTTATCCCCCATGACTCAGGCTGAAACAGACCACTGCTTCGACCTGCCCTACACGCGCATGCCGCATCCCAAATACAAGGGGAAACGCATCCCCGCCTACGAGATGATTAAATTCTCGGTCAACCTCCACCGAGGTTGTTTCGGCGGTTGCGCTTTCTGCACCATCTCGGCCCACCAAGGCAAGTTCATCACCAGCCGGAGCAAGGAAAGCATACTGAGGGAGGTGAAGCAAATCACCCGCATGCCCGATTTCAAAGGCTATATCTCCGATTTGGGCGGACCGTCGGCCAACATGTACGGCATGGGGGGGCGCAACCCGAAAGCCTGCGAGGCCTGCAAGCGCCCTTCGTGCATCCATCCCGAAATTTGCCCGAACCTGAACACGGACCACAGCCCGCTGCTGGACATCTACCGGGCCGTGGATGCCCTGCCGGGCGTGAAGCGCAGCTACATCGGCAGCGGAGTGCGCTACGACTTGCTCTTGCATGAGGACAAGGACGAGCACGCCAACCAGTCGCATGCCGACTATGCCCGCGAACTCATCACCCGCCACGTGAGCGGCCGGCTGAAAGTGGCACCCGAACACACCTCGGACCGCGTGCTCCGTCTCATGCGCAAACCGCCCTTCAGCCAGTTCGGCCGGTTCAAGGCCCTATTCGACCGCATCTGCCGCGAAGCCGGACTGCGGCAGCAAATCATTCCTTATTTCATCAGCAGTCACCCTGGCTGCACGGAGGAAGACATGGCGGAACTGGCCGTATTGACCAAAGGCATGGACTTCCGACTGGAACAGGTGCAGGACTTCACCCCCACGCCCATGACCGTCAGCACCGAAACCTGGGCCACGGGCTACCATCCTTATACCCTCGAACCGGTATTCAGCGCCCGCTCGCCACGGGAAAAACTGGCGCAACGGATGTTCTTCTTCTGGTACAAGCCGGAAGAACAGGCCGCCATCCGCGCGGAACTCCGCCGCATGGGACGCACAGACCTGGCCGAAAAGCTCTTCGGCAAAAGGAACTCCAAGGAATGGAACAAGGACACAGACTCCAAGCATCATGACACATACGGCACACACGCTACACATAGGAAAGACTTTCCGGATAGCCGAACAGGCATGCACGGGAAAGAGGCCCGCGGAACAGCAAACCCCGGACAGCTTGTGCGAGGACGGCATCGCGGTCGGCGCTGACTTCGCTGCCGTTGTCGACGGTTCGACCAGCAAAGGCAGCCTCCGCGTCGGGGGGCAAGACGTCCGGGCGGCTTGCAATGGAAATCTCACGGATGCCGTCGCGAACGACCTCGCGCCCACCGACGACATGCGGCAGGCCGCGGACAAGCTCACGGCCCGCGTACGCCGGTTCTACGAGGCGAACGGACTCTGCGACGAGGCGCTCCGCCATCCCGAGAACCGACTGACGGCCAGCCTTGTGGTCTATTCAGCCCGCCGGCACGAAGTGTGGTTTATGGGCGACTGCCAATGCCGCTTCGGCGGGACGACCTATACGCATCCCAAGCCCACAGACTCCCTCCTCTCCGCCATGCGTTGCAGCATCCTGCGCCACCTCGTCTCGAAAGGGCATTCCATCGCGGCCCTGCAGGCCCGCGACTTGGGGCGAGAGTGGATATGGCCGTTCCTCAAAGACCAATGCGCTTTCCAGAACGCGACGGATGCAGGTCCGTTCGGCTACGCCGTCATCGACGGTTTCCGCCCCGCACGGACCTGATGCGCCGGTTGCCGCTGCCGGAAAGCCTCAGCGAACTGGTATTGGCATCGGACGGCTATCCGTGGTATGCGACACGCTGGAAGCCTCCGAACGCGAGCTCGCGCCTGTTGACATCTACCTGTCTTTTTTTTCTACGGAGCCAAAATCGGCATCATCGGTCTAAACGGTTCGGGAAAGTCCACCTTGCTGAAGATTATTGCCGGACTGGACAAAAGCTACCAGGGCGAAGTCGTGTTCTCACCAGGATACAGCGTGGGCTATCTGCCCCAGGAACCACAACTGGACAACACCAAGACGGGGAAGGAAGTGGTGATGGAAGGCGTCCAACCCATCGTCGACGTGCTCAATGAGTATGAGGAAATCAACCAGAAGTTCGCATTGCCCGAATATTACGAAGACCCGGAGAAGATGGACGCTCTCTTTGCCCGCCAGGCCGAACTGCAAGACCGCATCGACGCGACCGATGCCTGGAACTTGGACAGCAAGCTGGAACGCGCGATGGACGCCCTGAGATGTCCGCCCCAAGACCAACCTGTCGCCAATCTTTCAGGAGGCGAACGCCGACGCGTGGCCCTCTGTCGCCTGCTGCTGCAAAAGCCGGACATCCTGCTCCTGGACGAGCCGACCAACCACCTCGACGCAGAATCCATCGACTGGCTGGAACAGCATCTGCAACAATATGAAGGAACGGTCATCGCCGTCACACACGACCGCTACTTCCTCGACAACGCGGCCGAATGGATTCTCGAACTCGACCGCGGCGAAGGCATTCCCTGGAAGGGCAACTACTCCAGCTGGCTGGAACAGAAGACGCGGCGCATGGAACTGGAAGAAAAGACTGCAAGCAAGCGACGCAAGACGCTGGAACGCGAGCTGGAATGGGTACGAATGGCGCCCAAGGCAAGGCAAGCCAAAGGCAAGGCCCGCCTGAACTCTTACGACAAACTGCTCAACGAGGACCAGAAAGAGAAAGAAGAGAAACTGGAAATCTTCATCCCGAACGGGCCGCGGCTGGGCAACAAGGTCATCGAGGCACACCACGTGCGCAAGGCTTACGGCGACAAACTGCTGTTCGACGACCTGGAATTCATGCTCCCGCCCAATGGCATCGTGGGCGTCATCGGCCCGAACGGAGCCGGAAAAACCACACTCTTCCGCCTCATCATGGGACTGGAAAAGCCCGACGCCGGCACGTTCGAGGTGGGCGAAACGGTGAAGCTGGCCTACGTCGACCAGCAGCACAAGGACATCGACCCGAACAAGTCGGTCTACCAGGTCATCAGCGGCGGGAACGAACTCATCCGCATGGGCAACCGCGATGTGAATGCACGCGCCTACTTGTCGCGCTTCAACTTCTCGGGAGCAGACCAGGAAAAACTGTGCGGCGTGCTCTCGGGCGGCGAGCGCAACCGGCTCCACCTGGCCATGGCGCTGAAGGAAGAGGGCAACGTGCTGCTGCTCGACGAGCCGACCAACGACATCGACGTGAACACGCTGCGCGCCCTCGAAGAAGGTCTGGAAGAGTTTGCCGGATGCGCTGTCGTCATCGCCGCACCCCAAACCGCACCGAAACGGCCGACACTCCGATACCGCTCCGGGGAGCGCCCCGACGCGACATACAGACAAGAAGCCGTCTGAAGCCATGCCTACGTGCAGGCTCCGGACGGCTTCTTTTGTTCCGACCCTTTCGGCCTTGCCCATTTCCCCAAAAACAAGAACGGGAACATAAAGAGAGAAAAAGCGCGACAAACAAGGCAAGAACGAACGGAGTGCAGCACACCGGAAGAAAAAGCCTCTTACAAAATTCCGGCACTCACAAACGGCAAAACGGGGAAAAGCCGGAATGACCACGGCCGTGCCCCAAGTCCGGTTGCGGCATGCAGGGCGCATCGGCGTACTCTGCGGAGAGTACTCGAGTACTTGCCGCAGAGTACTCGAGTGCCTTGCGGAAAGTACTTTCGCGAACTGCGCACGGCGATTATCCGCCTTCAGGAAAAGACAAACAGGAAACGAGGCCATCGCCCCGGCCAACAGCGGACAGGCCGGAACCGTCCGAAAGGCCCCGACACAGCCATTTGCGCGACGCGCGAGCGGAAAGAAAAGATTTACCAAATCATGACAGCATGAAGAACCAGGTCGCCCCGATGCAGTATTTCTCGCGGACAGGCCATCGCATGCCGCCTCCCCCGGCAACGGCCTCCGCCCCTCAAAGGCCGGCGCCGTTTCCCCCCGCCGCATCATGCCGGACGAGGAAACGGCGCCGTTGAGGGTCGCCCCACCCATATTGTCAGTCCACCACCTTGAAACGGGCAAAGCGCAGAAGCAGTTGCTTCGTCCCCGTGTTCCGGAACTCCACGGTGGCTTTCGTGTTTTCACCGCTGCCCTCCACGGCCTTCACCACGCCGCGCCCGAAGCGCTCGTGCTCAATCTGCATGCCGGCTTGCAGGGAGCATCCGTCGCCGCGGCCTGCCGCACCGGCCACGCTTCCGCGGGCAGATGCGCCGTCCGTCCGCGCGGATGCCGCCGGACGCACCCGTGCCAAAGGTTTCAGGCCCGTCACCCGTGCCGTCGCTGCAGCCGGGCGTCGCGTCAGCCACGGCTCGTCGGAAGGGGCCGGACGCATGCGGGAGTCCATGTGCCTCGGCGCTTCCCGGTCTTGCCTCGAACGGGCCTGCGCAGCAAACTCGCCGCCTCCCTGCCCGTCCATCACGACATAGCGCGGATCGATGTCGTGCAGGAAACGGCTCGGGTTGCTGAACTCCGTCTTCCCGAAACGGAAGCGGCTCCGCGCGAAGCTCAGGAAGCAATATTTCTCGGCCCGCGTGAGCGCCACGTAGAACAGCCGCCGCTCCTCTTCCAAGGCGCGAACGCCCTCGCCCGCCATCGGACTGGGAAACAGGTTCTCCTCCATCCCGACGACGAACACGGCTTGGAATTCCAAGCCCTTGGCCGAGTGGATGGTCATGAGCGTCACCTTCCGGCTGTCGTCGCCGTCGTCCTCGTCCAGGTCGCTCAGCAGCGACACCTCCTGCAGGAAATCCGACATGCCGGCCTCGTCGGCCCGTCCTTCCTCCATCCGTCCCTGCACGAAGGCCTGCGCCCCGTTGAGCAGTTCCTGCAGGTTTTCCTGCCGGCTCATTCCCTCCGGCGTCGTGTCACCGAAAATGTCGCGCACCATGCCGCTCCCCTGCACGATTTCCCTCATCAGCGTGGCCGCGTCGGCCTGCCCGGCCCGCTCGATGAACCCGCGCACGATGTCCGTGAACGAGCTGATTTTGGCCATCGTGCCCTTGTTGACGGGCAGGGCATGCCTCTCGGGGTCCGTCGCCACGTCCCACAGGCTCGTCCCCTGCCCCGAAGCCGCGGCCATGATTTTCTCCACCGTGGTCTGCCCGATTCCCCGTGCCGGATAGTTCACCACCCGCTTGAAGGCTTCCTCGTCGCGCGGGTTGACGGCCAGACGGCAATAGGCGATGGCGTCCTTCACCTCCTTCCGTTGGTAGAACGACAGGCCGCCGTAGATGCGGTAGGGTATGTTCCGCCTGCGGAGCGCCTCCTCGAATGCCCGGCTCTGGGCATTGGTGCGGTAGAGAATGGCGAAAGCATCGTAGTCCATTCCCTCCCTCCGGTGCAGCTCCGCCATCTTCTTCGTCACGATTTCGGCCTCCTCAAAGTCGCTGTAGGCGGCATACAGGCGGATGGGGTCGCCCTTCTCCTTCTCGCTGAACACGTCTTTCCTGATTTGCCGGTCGTTGTGGCGAATCAGACTGTTGGCAGCCGAAACGATGGTCTGGGTCGAACGGTAGTTCTGCTCCAGCTTGAACGTCCTCGCCCCTTCGTACATTTCGTTGAAATCAAGGATATTGTCGATGTTTGCCCCGCGGAAGCTGTAGATGCTCTGTGCGTCGTCGCCCACCACGCACACCTTCTGCTTCGTGCGCGTCAGTTCCCACACGATGCGGTGCTGGGCATAGTTCGTGTCCTGATACTCGTCCACCAGCACGAAGTCGAACTTGTCGGCATAGCGTTCACAGACCTCCTCGTGCTCCTTCAGCAGAAGATAAGTGTGAAGCAGCAGGTCGTCGAAGTCCATCGCGTCGGCCTGCCTCAGGCGGTCCATGTAGCGGCCGTAAATCTCGCCCGCCAAAGGAATCCTCGCCGCCTGGTCGGCCGCCGCCACCTGCGGGTCGGCCACGTAGGCCTGCGGCAGGATGAGACGGTTCTTGGCCCGCGAGATGTGGTCGGCCACGACAGCAGGCTTATAGACCTTGTCGTCCAGCCCCATCGCCTTGACAATGGTCTTCACCAAGTTGCGCGAGTCGGCCTGGTCGTAGATGGTGAAGCGCGGCGAAAATCCCAGCAGGTCGGCCTCCCGGCGCAAGATGCGCGAAAAGACGGAGTGGAAAGTGCCCATCCACAGGCCGGCCGCAAGCTCCTCCCCGACCAGCCGGGCAATGCGCTCTTTCATCTCGCGGGCAGCCTTGTTCGTGAATGTCAGGGCCAGTATGTTCCACGGCTTGATGCCTTGTTCCAGCAAATAAGCGATTTTATAGGTCAGCACCCGTGTCTTGCCCGAGCCCGCCCCGGCAATGACCAGCGACGGGCCTTCGACATATTCCACGGCTTGCAGTTGTTCCTTGTTCAGTTCGTCCTTTATCCTATCCAAAAATCCTTTTTCCATATCTTATCCAATAAACCGGCCGACCAACGGCCATTCCATTATCAATAATCCGCGCCCGGCACACTCACTCCGGCACTCCGCCCCACACATAAAACACAACATTATAAAGATGGAATGCCAACACGGCGTCGAGCAACCACACGGCGTGGCGCCTGATGCCCCAATACAACACGGACAATGCCTCCTGCCACCCGCGAAGGTGGTTGCTCAAGGCGGCATAAATAAAAGAAGCCAGCACGAAGCCCGCCACCACGTTCTGAAAAATGCCGGACACGAAGGGAGAGGGGTAGACCTCGCCCGTCACGCTGCGCAAGATGGCGCGGGGGCCGCAAAGCAGGAACAGCAAGCACGCCACGTAGAAAAGCAGGAAGAGGGCAGCCACAAGGCATGCCTTCCGTTGCCGATAAGTCAGCGAGCGCGCCCCCTTGTATGTCCACGCGCGGCCCGCATCCGACAGGCCGGACCGCTCCAGCGCCCCCGACAGGAGCGCCAACGGGACCACCACGCCCATCAGAGGGGAATGGAAACTCTCCGCAATGTGCAGGAAATACCAGCGAATGCCCTCGCCCGAGAGCAAGTTTCCCCAAGGCAGGCCCGAAGCCGTGCCCAACCATGCCAGGGCCGGCAGAAGAAGATGCACCGACAAGAGCACGGACAAAACCGTCGTGCCCCACCGCTCACCGCGGCCCATCCCGAAAACCTCATTCTTCATCTGCCTCCAAGTGTTCCAGGTCGATGATATGCAGCTGCAATGCCCTCACCACCAAACGGGTGGCATTCACGCTCCCCCGCTCGCCCGTGCCGAACAGGCGGACGACCAAGTCGTTCTGCCGCTTCTCCAGACTCTTCACGCCGAAAGGCATCCCGCGGAGGTTCGTAATCATCTCCTTGGTGTATCCCAGAGCCAGATGGCGCAGGAAGCGCTCGTCGTATTCGTCAATCTCATAGCGTATCAAGGCATCCTTGTGCCGGCGCTCCTCTTCCACCGACTTCATGAAGCGCTCCAGAATCTTCTCCAAGACCGGTTCGTTGAACACGAACCTGCGCCCCTCCATCGCCTGCAACACGTCGCCGCGCGTCAGCAGCTCGCCGGTCTTGAGGATGATGCCGCCCGCCCCGGCTTTCAGGGCATCCACCCACAAGCGCTCGTTCAGGATTTCTCCGGTGAAAATCAAGATGTGCAAGTCCGGATAGAGCCGCCGGGCTTTGCGGCAGATGTCCACCCCGATGGTAGTGGAACCGCCCAGCCCCAAGTCGAGCAGGAGCAGGTCGGGCACTTCTTTCTCCATCAGTTCCCAACACTCTGCCTCGTTCATGGCCGTCCCGATGACACGCGCCTCGGGCAGCTCGGTACGGACAATTTCCTCCGTTCCTTTCAGTTCCAGTTTGACGTCCTCGACAATGACAATCGTAAAAGGCTTTATTCCCATTTCTCATTCATATTTAGGCACGGTGAACCCTATCCGGCATCCCGCTTCCCCGCAGGACTCCATCTCGATACGGCAACCGCGATAATTATTCATCTCGTCCAGTTCGCGGACAATTTCCTTGCACAACAGGTAGGCATACCGGGAAGCGTCGGGCGTGAATATCGCCCGGGCCTCCCCGGCCGTGTAGATGGGCACGGGCGTCTGCAAGGTGAAGCGCACGAAACCGCCTTCTTCTTCGGTCACGCGGAGCGCCAAGCGGCTCCCGGCATGGCCCTGCAGGCGCTCCAGCCATTCTTTCGTCAGCACCTCGAGCAGGAACTGCAGCAGCGTGGCGTCCGCATAGAGGAACACGTCGCGGCGCACACCGCCATCCACGTCGACGCACACCGGCCCGCCGCTTTTCCGGACCCTGCGCGCGGCATCGTCTTTCCACCGTTCCACCACGTCCGCAAGCCGGAGCTTCTCTCCCCGGAAGCAGGCCATGTCGGCCTGCCTGTCGGCTTGCGCCACCAGCAAGGTGTAAATCTCCTTGTAATACTCCACCAGTTCCTTCAGGGAGCGCGCCTTTTCTCTCCTTGCGGCCGCATCGCTCTCCCCTTCCAAAGCCGGAAGCATCTGCTTGATGCGGCTGGGGTAATACATGGACTCGTGCTTGATGGTGGAAAGGCAATTGTCCAGAATCTGGTTCTGCACTTTCAGGCGCGCCCTCTCGTAGAGCGCCCTCTGACGCTCGTTCCCGGCGTTTTCCACTGTCTCCTGCTCCCGCCCGCGCTGTACGACCGACTCGTAGAGCAGGATGGCCAGATAGTTCACGATGAAGCTCTCGAAGACAAAATCTTCGCGTTGCATCCTGTAGTTCCCGTAGTTCACGGCCAACGCGCCGATGCACTGCCGGCGCCCGCCTTCCAAGCGAAGCGTCAGCGGATAAGCCTGCGTGTTGGTCACTTCGTCGGCCACGGTCTCCTCCGTCCCGCATGCCCGTTCGAGCAGCGACTGCGTGGCCATCGCGTAGGCCGTGCCCCCGACGGAATAATCCGCAGCCTTTGTCTCGTCCGCACGGAACAGCCTCAGGCTAATGCCATAAGTCTCATGCAATTCTTCCAACCGGGAGAACACCACGGAGAGCATCCGCTCCACCAGGCCTCCCGCGCCGTCGGGCTGATCTCCCGTCCCGGCCACGTCCAACAGGGCATGGTTAGCCTCCAACACCTGCATGGCGTTGAAACGGAAAAGCATCCTGCGACGGAAATAAACGGCGTATGCCACAACGATTGCGGCCAAGAGCATCAGCACCAAGAGCACGAGGCTGACCGAAAGCCCGGCTTTGATTTCGCGCTGCCGCGCATAGAAGCGTTCCAAGGAGTCGTCCTTGGAAAGCAGCCTGTAGAGACGGGAAAACTGCCGGTTGTTGAAGTCGTAAGCTTCCCAGTCGTGCAGGGCCAAAGCCGCCACTGCCAGCTCGTTCCTGATGCCCATGAACAAATAATAATCGGCATCCACCCCAGCGCGCCACCATTCCAGCTCCTCCATCCCGTAGTCGCCCGTGGTCAGCCTGCGACACTGCACGCCTTCCGGCAGGCTGTCTGCGTAATAGGCATTGATGCAGGCAAAGGCCGAATCGGCCCAGCGGAACGCATGGGCGTAGTCGCCCCGCACATTGGCGAAATACACCGAATCGGCATAGCGAGTAGCAGACTCCAGTCCGCCACGTCCAGCCACCGTCGCCGCCCGGGCCGCCGACGGTGTGGAAAACATCCCAACGGCCGCACACCACAAAAACATGAAGGCCGTGCGCGCCATCCCTTTGGGCAAGCGGAAAGAAAAGCGGCTGCCTTTGCCTTCCTCGCTTTGTATGTCGAAACGGCAAACTTGGAACAACTCGCCCGCCGCCCGGTATTTTTCTATGATTCCCTTGCAATTCATCAGCCCGAAGCCGCTCCCCTTTCCGGCCCGGACCTGGGAAGAGCCTTCCCCGATGCGACGGGCATCGTAGACCTTGGAAGAGCGTATCAGCTCCACGTCCTTTGCGGAAAGGCCACAGCCCGTGTCGGCCACGGCCAGTTCTACGGCCTGCCCCACCTCCACGGCGCTCACGTCCACCCTTCCGCCGGAAGGCGTGAACTTGCGCGCGTTGTCCACCAACGTGTTCAGCATAAAGAAGGTCAACGCCTTGTCGGCCTTCACCCACAAATCGGTCTTCTCCACGTGGAACCGGATGCCCGCACGGCGGAAGTTGTATTCCCCTTTCTCCAACAGGCTGAACAAGTCCTGCAAGGGAAAACTCTCCACTGCGATTTCCACCTCTCCGCGATTCATCCGAATCCATTCGGTCAGCACCTCGTTGTGGCGGTTGATTTCGTCGGCCAGTTCTCCCACGTAGGCCCATCCTTCCGCCCTTCCGCCCGTTTTCTCCATCCGCCTCACCGTGTAGAGCATGCGGTCGATGAACGGCACGATGGCATGCACGAGCGACACTTTGGCCCGTTTGGAGATGTTCTTCCGTTTTTCCTGCGCAATCTGCCGCCCGCTGCGCAGGCACTCCTCCCGCAGCCAGGCCCTTTCCTCGTCCATCTGCCCGGCGAGGCTCCGGTTCTTCTCCGTCCAGTCCACATAGGGCCGCAGGATTTCGTGCAATATCCGTTTCTCTTTCTTCATCCAGGGATACGCGCCGAGCGCCTTGTCCATGTCGTCGCCCCTGACGCGGAATGCTACGTCCATGAACCATTCCGACATGTCTTTCAGTAAGGCCAACTGCCGTTCGTTGCGCCGCCTCCACTTGCGGGCATAAGCGAAAAGGAAGAAGCACAAGGCCGCGGCCGAAAGGATGACCACGCCCGAGAGGGTATGGAGCATGCGGTTGTCGCGGGCCACGATGGCCGCCCGACTCTCGAGCGACTTGTCCTGGCGGCTGAAGTCCATCAGGTCCAAGTAGAGATTGCGGTTGTAGTCTGATTTCTGTTTGTCGCCCAGCCCTGCAAAAATGGCGCTCAGGCTCTCACGGCAGCGGGCCAGGCTGATGGGCAGGGTCTGCACGTCGGCATCCTGCGCCCACTCCATGTCCACGGCCGGGGCTTCGGGGTCGCCAAACACCTCGAGGCGACCGTCCCCGCCCTGCGGATAATACGTCCGGTGGTGCACGTTCAGGCACTCCAGCGCCCCGGTCAAGGCATCGAGCGCCCCTTGGTATTCCTCGCGGGCGAACAACGCCATGCCCAAAGCCCTGAAACCATCGACTTCCAGCATCAGGCTCCCACAGCGACCGGCATCGGCCAACGACTGCCGGGCCAAGGCTTCGGAAAGCCGGGAAGCCATGACGCGACCGGCCTCTTCACCGGGCACGAGGGTGCGGCAAAGATAATCCAGTTCCATCCCGCGCTCCGGCCGGAGAGAAGCGTAATTGCCGGAACGGGCAAACAACTCGGAGAGTGCCAGACCGGCCTTGGCCCTGAAATAGGTGCTCCCGTCGCGTTCCGCCAACGTATAGGCCCACAGCAAGTAGTCGAAAGCCTCCAGAAGTCGGCCTTCCTCCCCTTGGCGGCTCAGAGCCACCAACCCGTTCAGGTAATAGAAATAGGCCCGCAAAGCCCTGTCCTGCCGTATGAATCCTTCCGGATCGATGTCGGCCAGCGCCCGTTCCGCTTCCTCTTCCTGCAACAGGTTCAGGCAGTTCGTGGCAGCCGTCAGGCTGAATTCCGCAAGGGCATATTCCAAGCGCTCCTTGTTGCGCCCCTCCACGTCGTCGTATTCCTCCATGATGCGGCGGATGCGCTCCAAGGCACGGTTGTAATAGTCATAGAACAAGCGGTTTTGCGCGGCCCGCTGGCAAACCATCATCATGTTCACCTCGCCCACCAGCAACTCTATCTGATTGCCACAAAGGATTGCAACTCATCGTACAGCCGACGCTCCGTGGCATAATCCATGCGGAGAAAACAGATGTACATCTGGTGGCAGAGCGCCTCGCTCCGCCCGTCGGGATAGTCTTGCGAAAGCGTATAAGCCTTCGCGGCCAAGGCATAGGCGCTGTCGGGATGGTCGTGCCGAAGCAAGCCGGCACAGACATTGAGGGAGTCCACGGCCCGGACCACGCCGGCATCGGGGCGCGAATGGCACCGCCATGCCACCGCAGAGGCCACAGCCAATGCGACAAAAAGGCAAACCGCCACCACGAAAGAGGCTTTCCGCCCCTTCCGCACCGGAGCCATGCCCCGGTCCTGCCGGCCACCAACACGCACCCCCCGCATCGGCCCCCAGCGGTTACGACAGCCCCATGATTTCGCCGGCCACCAAGTCGATGTGTTCCGCCTGCGGATGGCGAGGCAGGCCGGGCATGCGCATGATGTCGCCGGCCACCAGCACAATCATCTCCGCCCCAAGGGCCAGCACGATTTCGCGTATGGGAATCTTGAAACCGGAAGGCACGCCGTAGGCATGTGCATTGGCCGAAAAAGAATATTGCGTCTTGGCAATGCAGACGGGGAAATGCTCGATGCCCAAGGCATAGATGCGCTTCAGCGCCCGGCGCGCAGCTGGAGAAAACTCCACCCCGTCGGCGCCGTAGACGCGCAGGGCCACCTTGGCAGCCTTGGCCTCCACGTCGTCCGAGTCGGCATAGGTGAACTTCACCGGCCGCGAAGGGTGCTGCGCGATGGTGTCCACCACGATGCGGGCCAGTTCCTCGGCCCCGGCGCCGCCGTCGGCATAGGCCGTGTTCACGGCAAATCCCACGCCGACCGCCTCGCAATGGGCGCGGCACAGTTCGATTTCCTCGTCGGTGTCGGTGGCAAAACGGTTGAAGCAGACCACCACGGTCTGTCCGAAGTCTTGCATGTTGCGGATGTGCTGGTCCAGGTTGGCGAACCCGCGCTGCAGGCCTTCGGGATTCGGGTATTTGATGTTCTCCACGGCCACGCCGCCATGCATCTTGAGCCCCTGCGTGGTGGCCACGATGACCGTCAGTTTGGGATTCAGCCCCGCCGCGCGGCACTTGATGTCGTAAAACTTCTCCGCACCCAGGTCGGCGCCGAATCCGGCTTCCGTCACCACATACTCGCCGAAGGTCATAGCCAGCTTGGTAGCCAGGACGGAATTGCATCCGTGGGCAATGTTGGCAAACGGGCCTCCGTGCACGATGGCCGGGGTGTTCTCCGTGGTCTGCACGAGGTTCGGATGCAAAGCGTCTTTCAGCAGGGCGCATATCGCCCCGCCCACGCCCATGTCGGCCACGCGGAAGGGCTGGCCGTCGATGGTGGTGCCCAAGAGGATGTTGTCCACGCGGCGGCGCAAGTCTTCGCCGTCGCGGGCCAGGCAGAGTATGGCCATGATTTCCGAAGCCGGCGTGATGTCGAACCCGCTCTCCATCATCACCCCGTTGGTCTTGGCGCCCAGTCCGGTGACGATGTAGCGCAGGTTGCGGTCGTTCACGTCCAGCACCCGGTTCCACAACACTTCCTTCATGGCGAAACCGTTGTCCTGGTTCTGGTACATGTAGTTGTCGAGCAAGGCGGCAATCATGTTATGCGCCGAAGTGATGGCATGGAAATCGCCGGTGAAATGCAGGTTGATGCGGTCCATGGGCAACACTTGCGCATGTCCGCCTCCCGCAGCGCCGCCCTTCAGTCCGAAGCAGGGACCGAGCGACGGTTCGCGCAGCGCCACGATGTTGCGCTTGCCCAGGCGGGAGAGGCCCAGCCCAAGGCCGATGGAGACGGTGGTTTTCCCGATGCCGGCCTTCGTGGGCGTGATGGCCGTCACCAGAATCAGGTTGCTGCGCTTCACCTTCTCCTCGTCTATCAGGCTTTCCGGCACTTTGGCTATGTATTTCCCGTAATGTTCCAAATCCTCCGCGGGGATTCCCACTTGTGCGGCCACTTCCTCAATGGGCTTCAACACGCATTCCCGCGCTATCTCAATGTCACTTTTCATTATATCTGTGGATTTCTGTTGATAATAAGCAGCAAAGTTAGCAAAATTAGCGTATCCGCCACCATTTTGCCCGCGATATTTCAATGTGGCGCGCCCGCAACGCGCCGCGGGCAAAGCCTCGCCTCGTGCCCCCGGGGAAGAAACCGGGACGGCACGTGGGGCGGCAAAGCACAAAGCGTCGCGCCCCACGCACAAACGGGGAGCTGGTTTCAACTGCCTCCAACCTGGGAAAGCGAGAAACAGATGCGGGCAAACGGACGAATGGCGTGCGGAGCGCGGAATCGTACTTGCCGCAAAGCATTCGAGTACTCTGCGGAGAGTACTCGAGTACTTGCCGCAGAGTACGCTGGCGGACGCCTCGCGGCATGGCGTGACACCGGGCAGGGACGGGCGCGTGCCGGCGCCGCCCCCGCGAGCATCTTAGAAACGCCCCTTCCAAAGTTTCTGCATGCGCTCCTGCAGTTTGGCTTCCGCCGGGTTTTCCTGGGCGTGCCAGATGCGCTGCCCCTGCACTTCGTCGGGCAAGAATTGCTCAGTTCCTCCATCAGCTGGGTGGGCGCGTTGCGCAAGTGCAAGGGCACGGGAAGGTTGCCCGTGCGGCGCACGAGCTGCAGGGCGTCGTTGATGCTCATGTAGGCCGAATTGCTTTTGGGGCTGGTGGCCAGATAAACGGTGGCTTCCGCCAAGGGAATGCGCCCTTCGGGCCAACCTATCTTCATGACGGCGTCGAAAGCCGCATTGGCCAGCAACAGCGCGTTGGGGTTGGCCAGCCCGATGTCCTCACTGGCGGAAATCACCAGCCGGCGGGCGATGAACGAGGGGTCCTCGCCTCCCTCTATCATGCGTGCCAGCCAATAGAGGGCGGCGTCGGGGTCGCTGCCGCGGATGCTCTTGATGAAGGCCGAAATGATGTCGTAGTGCATCTCGCCGCCCTTATCATAAGCCAGAGGATTCTGCTGGAGACGCTCGGCCACCATGGCGTCGGTGACCACCACGTGGTCCGTCCCGTCGGCCTCCACCACCAGTTCCAGAATGTTGAGCAACTTGCGGGCGTCGCCCCCGCTGTAGCGCAACATGGCGTCGGTCTCTTGAAACTCTATCTGCTTGGTCTTCAGCACCACGTCCTTCTCCACGGCCTTGTGGAGCAGTTCCAGCAGGTCGTCCTTCGACAGGCTCTTCAGCACGTACAGCTGGCAGCGGGACAGCAAGGGCCGGATCACCTCGAACGAAGGATTCTCGGTGGCTTGTCCGTCAGGTCGCCATAGAGTGTTTTGAACCCGATGACCTCGCGCCACTTCAGGTGCTTGAGCAAGGGGATGCGGTTGAAGAGCTTGCCGCTCAGGTCCCACTGCACGGACAACGAGACGAAGCGGTCGCTCATGAATTCCATGTTGTTGATCATGTTGAACATCTCGCGCTGGATGATGTAGGAGTTGTTGGCCGCCGGCGTGATGAGCAGCGGGAAGGGCACTTTGTTCCACTGCGCCCCGGCACGGCCGTAGACGTCGATGCGCCCCCAGGAGTTCAGCCAGAAGCGCTTCCACACGGAGAGCTCGGTGTAGTTCGAAGCATAGTCGCCGCCAAGCACGTCCTTGAAGCCGGTGGTGTGCATCAGCGTATAAATCGGATAATTATGGTTCACCGGATGGCGCCGTTGCTTGGTGACCACCACCTGTTCGCCCGGCGCGTAGCGGAGGCTCAGCGTGGCCTCGCACTGCGTCAGGTCGGGCACGTCGGTACCGCCCGTCGTGCGGTAGAACAGCGAGCCGGTGGGGGTTTGCGTCAGGTGGCGCAGCTGCGCCGTGATGCCGAAATGGCTGTCGAACTCGTATTCGTAGCGCACATTGTATTGGCGGAAATAAGACATCTGGTCGATGGTCTGCGTCTTGAACGAAGCGAACACGTTGTCCTTGTCCGTGGGCAAAAGGGCATCGGAAGGCGCCATCACGTCGTAGCGCGTGGAAATGGCGATGGAGTTCTTGGGGAACTCTTCGGGCGAATATTGCTTCTTGATGAAGGAATACTCCACCTCGCCCTCGTATTTCCACTTGCGGTCGCGCACGCCGTAGGCCACATAGCCCTTTGAGGAAGAGGTGCGGGTTCAGGTTGGCCGTGGTCTGCGCACTGGCCCGCAGGCGGATGTTGTCGATGAAGTTGGAAGACACCACCGTGTTGACCGGACCGAAATCCACGTAGTTCTTCTTCCCGGCGGGCGACGTCTCCACATAGTTCTCCACAAAGGCACGCACGATCCATATAATCCATCCGAAACCCTTCTTCTTCGTCATGTCCTCCACCATCGTGGACATGCGGGCTTCGGAACGCGACAACGTGTCGGTGCGGTGCTCCGCCCAGAACTCCTCGTCCTTGATTTCAGGGACGCCCTCGCGGGGCTGTTCCCGCTGCTCGAACCGCTCGTCGGGAATGGGCGAGAAGTCGAAGCCCGAATAAGTGGTGGTGCGCCGCACCAGCATGTTGTGGAACTTTTTCAGGGCGCCCATCTCGGCAATCATGTTGTCCTTCACCAAAACACGCTGCCCGTTGGGCAAGGTGGCAAAATCCTGCTCGATGACCAGGTTGCTGATGAAGTTCACGCTCGAGCGGACGGGCAAGTTCACCAGACAGCGCTTCACCCTGTAGGAGCCGTCGTCGAGCACCCACAGGCGTCCCGAGAAGCCAAAGTCCTGCGGGTTCTGCGGCAGGAAAGTCAGCTCGATGCACTTGTCGCCGTCCACCATCAGGGTATCCATGATATAATATTGGTAAAAGGAAATGGCGTGGGTGGACGAAAGCGGGCTGGTGAAGTAGCGCTCCAGCAGGTTGATGGAGTTGTCGTAGATGTTCACGTCCGTGAAGAAGCGTTGCAGCACGGTGGTCACGATGTCGCCGGTGGCGAACAGCTGGTTCAGGCCTTCGGAGTTCGTGCCGCGCACGAAGTCGCGCTCCGCCTCGGGCTGTTTCCGGTAGATGTGTTCCGACGAGGTCTCGTTGTAAGTCAGCGGCAGGATGTTGGTCTGCGTCTGCGGGCAATACTCCACCTGCTTGAGAAACACGGGATACTTCCTCAGGAAGCCGCTGTCCATGAATTCCTGGGTGATGTTGTTGAAGCCGAAAGTGATGCGCTGGTACTTGTCATAACGGTAATAATCGTTTTCCCGCAAATCGTTGCTGTCCTTGGCGGCAATGACCTTGCGCATCAGCGCCACGGCGGGATTGTCCTTGCGGCTATACCTCCGCCGCTTGGGCTTCACCACCAACTCCGTGAGTTCGCGCCCGCGGTCGTTGAGCTTCACGTTGAGCGTCTTGCGCTCTCCCTTCTTCACATACGCCTTGTACGTGCGGTATCCCACATAGGAAAAGACGATAGAGTCGCCCTGCAAAGGGGACCGCAGGGAGTATCTTCCGTTGATGTTCGTAACCGTGCCTATATGTTTTTGTCCCTCGTAATACACATTCACGGAAGGCAAGGGGTCGCCCGTCTCGGCGTCGGTCACCACTCCCTTCACTTGGCCCCACGTCGCAACGGGGACACCGCAAATGGCCAACAAGACAAACAGCACATATCGTTGATAAAGCCTTCGCAGCATATTCTTCTGGTTAAATCAAGGTGCAAAATTAGTGAATAGCGTGCGATTGGCCTTATAAATTAAAATATTTAAAGAAATTCCAAGAAAGAAGCGACGGCATTCAGCACTGAAAACAGTATCTTTGCATAATTTAAAACAAAGCATCAAAAACTATCCGTACATGGAAAACGAAAAGCAACAAACCGGCATTCCCGAAAACGCCTTCCGGGAACTGAAAGAAGGCGAAGCGTATGAACCCCTAATGTCGCCCGAACGGACGTACAAGGAAGTGACCGTGTGGTCTGTGCTCTGGGGCGTGCTCATGGCTGTGGTCTTCTCGGCCGCGTCCGCCTATCTGGGGCTCAAGGTGGGACAAGTGTTCGAAGCGGCCATCCCCATCACCATCATCGCCATCGGCGTGACGGGCGCCACCCACCGCAAAGGCGCCTTGGGCGAGAACGTCATCATACAGAGCATCGGCGCCTGCTCGGGAATGATTGTGGCCGGTGCCATCTTCACCCTGCCGGCCTTGTACATCCTGCAGGACAAATATCCGGAAATGACGGTGAACTTCATGGAAGTGTTCATCGCCTCCGTGCTGGGCGGCGTGCTGGGCATCCTGTTTCTCATCCCCTTCCGGAAGTATTTCGTGAAAGACATGCACGGCAAATACCCCTTCCCCGAGGCCACGGCGTCGACGCAGGTGCTGGTCTCCGGCGAGAAAGGAGGCAACCAAGCCCTGCCGCTTCTGGTGGCCGGCGTGGTGGGCGGCATTTATGACTTCATCATCGCTACCGTGGGCTGGTGGAACGAAAGCGTCACGTCGCGCTGCGTGGAATGGGGGCAACTTCTGGCCGACAAGACCAAACTGGTGTTTAAAATCAACACGGGAGCCGCCGTGCTGGGCATGGGCTACATCGTGGGACTGAAATACGCCCTCATCATCTGCTGCGGGTCTGTGGCCGTCTGGTGGGTCATCATCCCCGCCATGGCCTGGCTCTTCCCCGACGTGGCTGTCGCCGAAGGGACCACTGCCGCAACGGCCAGCGCGGAACAGATTTTCCAATATGCCAAAAGCATCGGCATCGGGGGCATCGCCATGGCCGGCATCATCGGCATCATCAAGAGCCGGAAGATCATCATGGGCGCCGTGGGGCTGGCCGCACAAGAGATGAAAGGCAAAGGAAAAGGCGAACGCGACGTGCCCCGCACGCAAAAGGACCTGCCCATGAAAATCATCGCCATCGGTTCGTGCGTCACGCTGGCCGCCATCCTGCTGTTCTTCTACTTCGGGGTGATGCACGGCAACCTGCTCTTCGCCCTCGTGGGCATAGTGCTCGTGGCCGTCATAGCCTTCCTCTTCACCACCGTGGCGGCCAACGCCATAGCCATAGTGGGCAGCAACCCCGTGTCGGGGATGACGCTCATGACGCTCATCCTGGCCTCGGTGGTGATGGTGGCCGTGGGCCTCAAGGGCACGGCGGGCATGCTTGCGGCCCTCATCATGGGCGGCGTGGTCTGCACCGCCCTCTCCACCGCGGGCAGTTTCATCACCGACCTGAAGATTGGCTATTGGCTGGGGAGCAGCCCAAAGAAACAGGAAACCTACAAATTCCTGGGCACGCTCGTGTCCGCCGCCACCGTGGCCGGCGTCATCATGATATTGAACGAGACCTACGGGTTCACCACCGGGCAGCTCGCCGCGCCCCAGGCCAACGCCATGGCCGCCGTCATCGACCCGCTCATGAGCGGCGTGGGCGCGCCCTGGCTGCTCTACGGCATCGGCGCGCTCATAGCCATCGTGCTCACGCTCTGCAACGTGTCGGCCCTGGCTTTCGCGCTGGGCATGTTCATCCCCTTGGAGCTTAACCTCCCGTTGCTGGTGGGCGGCCTCATCAACTGGTACGTCACGACGCGGAGCCGAGACGAGCAGACCAACAAGGAGCGCGGCGAGAAAGGCACGCTCATCGCTTCCGGATTCATCGCCGGAGGAGCACTCATGGGCGTAGTCAGCGCCGCCTTGCGCTTCGGAGGCATTTCGTTCGACTACAGCCTGTGGTGGGACAACCCCGCCAGCCAGTGGCTGTCACTACTCATGTACATCCTCCTTATTATATATATGATAAGAGCCAGTATGCGCATCAAAAAGTGAAAAGCGGAAAGAAAAGGCATAAAAAACAACCGGCAAACCTTGGGAGGTAGGAGAAAAAGCGTAACTTTGCGCCGCCGTTACGAGTTGACGGCATATTTCAAACCTATAAATACATAAAAAATTAATTATGGCAACAAAAATCAGATTGCAACGTCACGGCCGTAAGGGCTACGCCTTTTACAGCATCGTCATTGCAGACGTAAGAGCACCACGTGATGGTAAGTTTACAGAAAAGATTGGTACGTACAACCCGAACACCACTCCTGCCACTGTAGATTTGAAATTCGACCGCGCTCTTTATTGGGTAGAAGTAGGTGCGCAGCCTACGGATACGGTACGCAACATCCTGTCCAAAGAAGGAGTCTACATGATGAAGCACCTTCGCGGAGGCGTGAAGAAGGGAGCTTTCGACGAAGCTGCCGCACAAGCCAAGTTCGAAGCTTGGAAGGCCGACAAGCAGAAAGGCTTGGACGCCCTGAAAGCTAAGGAAGCCGCCGACAAGAAAGCTGCCGCAGAAGCGCGCCTGGCTGCCGAAAAGAAAACAAACGAAGAGATCGCTAAGAA
>VOFD01000876.1_pt1 | contig 22595 bp, 23 predicted proteins | sample 5384101 | NCBI WGS metagenome assembly VOFD01 (sample SAMN12384723, study PRJNA508395) | human gut metagenome | isolation source: healthy gut C | host: Homo sapiens
GGAGAAAGCGGATGATACCACGAAAGACAGAAAAAGAGTATCGGGTGTGATTGTCGATAACCAAGGTATCCCTGTGATTGGTGCAAATGTTGTGGAGAAGGGGACTGCAAACGGAACTATCACTGATATTGATGGGAAATTCACGTTAGAGGTAAGCGGTAATGCTACTCTTCAAGTCTCATATATCGGCTATAATACGCAAGAATTATCGGTCTCAGGAAAGACCGATTTCTCCGTTAAACTTGGCGAGGATACGCAAGCTTTAGACGAGGTGGTCGTTGTTGGATATGGAACACAAAAGAAGGTAAATCTGACGGGAGCGGTGCAAAGTATTTCTAGTCAGGATTTAACGAAGCGAAACCTTTCCAGTTCATCTCAAGCCTTACAAGGCTTGATACCGGGTATGGTTGTTACCCAAAGTTCCGGAGCTCCGGGAGCGACGGCCTCCATCCAAATCCGAGGAACGGGATCGATCAATTCAAATAGTGAGCCTTTGGTATTGATAGATGGAGTTGAGGGGGATATGAACTCTGTCGATATGAATGCGATAGAGTCTGTCTCTGTATTGAAAGATGCTGCATCAGCGTCGATCTATGGATCTCGTGCCTCTAATGGTGTCATTTTGGTGACAACCAAAAGGGCTAAAGAAAATAAATTATCGGTCTCTTATAATGGTTATGTAGGTTTTCGTACGCCTACCTCGACTCCTAATCCCGTAGATGCGGTCACTTATATGGAGGCTATCAATCAAGCGTGCGTTAATAATAATCAAGCCCCTCAATATTCGGAAGAGGTAATTAATGCCTATAAAACTTCTGGGGCAGATAATATTCATAGGTATGATACGAATTGGAAAGATTTAGTATTTGATGAAATCACGTTAACACATAATCATTCACTTAGTGTTAGTGGTGGTAGTGATGTGTTAAAGACATTTGTCAATGCTTCCTATAATTATGAGGATGGTTTAATACCAAATAATTCGTTCAAACGTACTGCTATTCGTTCAAACACGGACGTTAAGCTAACAGAGTGGCTTAGGGCGGGTTTAAACCTGAATATCCGTAGAAGCATTCAAAAAGACCCGACGAGTGGAACAAATAATATTATAAATAGTACGTTGCGTTTTACACCTCTTTTTTGGGGCTGTTAATAATGATGGAACTTGGGGAAATGGCCAAAATGGTATCAATCCGTTAGCGCAAGCGATTGATGGTGGGGTTAAGGTCGTAGATAATAATGATATAGATGTAAAAGGAACTCTCGCTTTGACACCAATCAAAGGTATGGAGATCTTGGCCAGTTATGCCAGCAGGCGGTATGAGAATAAACAAGATAAGTTTCAGAATACCTATGATACTTATGAGGGTGGTAATTTATCATGACTTATCCTACGACTAAATCTAGGTATGAGGAGTGGTATCAGTTGATTAAGAACCAGTTTAACGCTCAGGTGACTTATGAAAATACTTTCAATGAAAGGCATTATTTTAAGGGCTTTTTGGGATTTCAAACCGATGAGTTCAAAAAAATAAGTCGTTTGGTGGTTCACGTAATAATTATTACTATGATGGCTACGAGGAAATGAATCATGGGGATGCCTCTTCCTCTATGGTTAATGGTAATAGTTCTAAATTGACTATGATGTCATATTTCGCTCGCTTTAATTATACTTTTGCGGACAAATATTTAATCGAACTTACCGGACGTTACGATGGCTCATCAAGGTTCACTGCTAAAAATCGCTGGGGATTTTTTCCTTCAGTGTCTATTGGATGGCGAATATCAGAGGAACATTTCTTCGATCCATTAAAAGATGCGATTGATAATTTGAAGATCCGTGCTTCGTATGGTTCTTTAGGAAACCAAGACCTCAAGGACTATTATCCATATGCGTCTGTATTAGCCTTGGATGCCTCGTATTGGTTTGGAGATAGTAAAAATTATACTACAGGAATTTATTCCAATGCGTTGTCTAATCCTGAAATCTCGTGGGAGAAATCACAGCAGTTTGATTTTGGATTGGATATTACCGCTTTTAATACCCGTTTGGATGTGACGTTTGATTATTACATCCGTGAAATTAGCGATATGTTGCAACAATTTCCCGTGACTTATGCGGTTGGTTTGACTTCTCCATGGGAGAATGCGGGCAATATGAGAAATAACGGTTGGGATTTAAGCGTGATGTGGCATGATCGGATAGGAAAAGTGAAATATAACATTAGGGCTATGTTATCCGATGTAAAAAATGAGGTGACGGATCTGTATGGAAATAAGTATATTAATGATAATAATACGACACAAGAGGGATTCCCCTATAAGTTCTTGGTATGGATATGTGGCTGATGGATATTTCCAGTCTAAAGAGGAGATTAATAACTATCCAGTTTATGGGAATAATAAAGATAATGTAAAGCCCGGATATATAAAATATAAGGATATTAGTGGCCCTGAAGGGGTACCTGATGGCCAGATCACAGATGCGGATCGTACGATTATCGGTGATCCACAACCACGTTATTCTTTTAGTCTGAATCTAGGTGCGGAATGGAATAACTTTGATTTTAATGTGTTTTTACAAGGAGTGGGTAAACGGGATATATTCTTTAACGGAGCAGGAGCAAGGCCGTTTTGGATGGGAGGTACTGTTTACGAACATCAGTTGGATTCTTGGTCTGAAGAGAATCGAAATGCAGAATATCCTCTATTATTGATTGATGGTTCAGGCGGAGGAAACATGAATAATATTCCTTCTTCTTTTTGGGTAAAGAGTGGGGCTTATATGCGTTTAAAGAACGTGAGTGTAGGTTATTCATTGCCTAAGAATATATTAGGTAAATCAGGGCTTAGTAATGTGCGATTTTATCTAAGCGGCCAAAATCTACTCACAATAGCAAAAGGATATAAAGGATATGATCCTGAAGGTGATGTATCATCTTATTATCCGGTTACTCAGGTTTATACATTTGGTGTCGATATAAAATTTTAAAGGAAAGGTTATGAAAAGATACAGATTCATTTATACGATTTGCGTGTTACTTGTTTTTATTAATATATCATGCAGTGACTTTTTGGATGTAGAAGATACGAATCCGTCTTACACAAACGAGGGATTTTATACAAATGAGAACGCAATCAGAGAAGGGGCAACTGGTGTATATTCGAACTTATATATGCAGGTTGTAGGAGAACTCGCCCATACGACAATCTTTGATTTTTATACAGGGCTAGCTCTGGAAAGAAATGAGAATACGACGATTGGTGCGGGAGGTGGTTTAAATGCGGATAACAGCGATATACTTAAATTCTGGTCCCAACTTTATACGAACGTAGCGAGAGCAAACGCATTTTTAACAGGAGTGAGGCCGAATATGGATGATCTTAGTAAGAAGTCTTTACAGTATGTATCGGAGGTCCGTGTGTTAAGAGCGTATTATTATTATCTGTTAATCGCTTTATGGGGGATGTGCCTTTTTATACAGAACCTCCCACTTCCGATCAGTATGAGGTGGAAAAAAACATCAAGGGTTAAAATATTGGATTTTATTATAAACGAATGTAATGAAGCTACCGAATATCTAGATTGGATCGCAATGGATAGAGGACGTGTTGATAAATCATTTGCGTATGGTCTTATCAATCGTATGGCTTTATTAGGGGGGAGTTTAGATTTCGGAGGAAAAAGTACTGAATATTTTAAAATAGCCGCTGAAGCAGCCTCAAAAGTGATCGGGAAACGTTTGCTGGCATTGAACTACGAGGATTTGTTTGTCGTGGAAGGACAGGCGAAAGCAGATGTCCGAAACGAGATGATTTTGGAGATGATCTATAATGTTGATGGTACGAATGTTCACAGGAATTGGACTGGATTTGGTTTTGTCTCTCGTATGCAAGGACAAACGTCTCGACATCCGAGTATGCTGTTGGCAGATACTTATGAATGTATAGATGGGAAACGTATTGATGAATCTCCACTATATGATGTACATCACCCACAAAAGAACAGGGACCCTCGTTTCAAGGCTACTTTATGGATGCATGGAGATACAGCTACTTGTAATAATGGTTCTTTGAATACCGTTATTATCAATGCCTATGATGACGAGACACAACAATATAATTATACGACTGGTGAATGGGAGGTTAGAAATAATGATGATATAAATAGCGCTGCAGCTTGGGCTAGTTTTACCAATGCCGGGTGTGGTTATATTATAGCTAAATATAGTAAAGAAACATCTCAAAATATTAGCTATACAAGTCAAAATGTACCAATCATGCGGTATGCGGAAATCTTACTTGGTTATGCGGAAGCGAAGATTGAACTAGGGGAGTTGGATCAGAGCGTTTATGACGCTATCAATCAAGTACGAAATCGTGTAGGGATGCCCAATGTATCGGCTGATAGAATCGGAAATATAGAGAAAATGCGTCAATTAGTAAGAAGAGAGCGTAAGGTAGAATTCGCTATTGAAGGATTGCATCTGATCGATATGAGAAGATGGGGAATTGGGGATTTAGAAAATGAGAAACCGATGTATGGTCGTCCTATCGAGGAAATTCGTTATAAAGGTTTGTCTGAGACCGATATTCCTTATTTTAAGAAATCGGATCGTCATGATTTAAATGATATTCCTGATTATGAGTCTTATAAAGAGAAATTGAAAGTAAGGGACGCAAATCGTTATTGGGATGCTAAATTTGAGTTATGGCCTATTCCTCAACAAGAATTGGATCGTAATCCTAAATTAGTTCAAAATAAAGGGTATTAAAATATGAAACGACGAGATTTTTTGACTTATAGTTTATTGACAGGAGGAAGCTCGCTTTTGCTTCCTCTTGTGACAGCTTGCCAAAAAGGGAATAAGATTTCCTCTTCCATGCCGATTGAAGGAGGAGCGAAAGTAGAGGAAATGAAAGCTGATATTGTGGTTGTTGGAGGAGGAATGGGCGGTTGTGCAACTGCGTTAGCCGCTTGTAGAAATGGTATGAATGTAATTCTTACGGAAGAAACGGATTGGATTGGTGGACAGGTTTCTCAGCAAGGTGTACCGCCAGACGAACATAAATGGATTGAGTCTGGTGGAGCTACCGCATCTTATCGAATGTATAGAAATAAAATACGTGATTTTTATCGGTATCATTATCATTTAACAGAGGCGGCTCGTAATAATCCATATCTAAATCCGGGTAATGGTGGTGTATCTAAAATATGCCATGAACCGATGGTTTCTGTGGAGGTCTTGATGGAAATGCTAATGCCTTATGTTAGTGCGGGAAAATTACAAATTTTGTTAAATCATAAGGCTCAAAGTTCCGATGTGCAGGGAGATGAAGTGTTAGCTGTTACTGTACGAGATAGACAAAATGGAGAACTTGTTACCTTGACCGCTCCTTATTTTGTGGATGCGACAGAGTGTGGTGATTTACTACCACTGACGAAGACTGAATATGTAACAGGTTCGGAGTCGCAAGAAGATACAAAAGAGCTGCATGCTGCTAAGCAGTCAAATCCTTTGAATAATCAGGCTTTTACTGTTTGTTTTGCGATGGAATACATACCGGGAGAAGATTGGACGATCGATAAGCCAGATAATTATACGTTTTGGGCTAACTATATACCAAATTTAACTCCTGCATGGCCAGGTAAATTGTTGAGTATGACCTATCCGACACCATCTACATTAAAACCTAATCATGCTGTCTGTATTCCTGATGGAACACCAACGGATGCTTTTAACTTTTGGATGTATCGTAGAATTATAGATCAGCATAATTTTCTTCCAGGTACTTACCAAGGGAGCACGACTCTTGTTAATTGGCCTCAGAATGATTATATGTTAGGGAATATTATAGATGTGCCCGAGAATGAATTTCAGAAGCATGTGGATGCCGCAAAAAGCTTTGAATCTTTCATTGTTATATTGGCTACAGACTGAAGCCCCACGACCAGATGGTGGTGTTGGTTGGAAGGGATTAAGGCTCCGTAAAAATTTGCTTGGTACGAAAGATGGAATGGCTAAATATCCTTATATAAGGGAGTCACGCCGCATTAAAGCGGAATTTAGAATTTTAGAGGAGCATGTGGGCGAAGAGAATAGGAAGTTGATATCAGGAGAAACAACTGCTGCTGCATTTTATGATAGTGTTGGTATTGGTTATTATCATATAGATTTGCATCCTTCTTGTGGAGGAGACAATTATATAGATTTCAACTCTCTTCGTTTTCAAATACCGTTAGGTGCTTTATTACCACAGCGGGTAAATAATTTGTTCCCTGCATGTAAAAATATAGGGACGACTCACATAACAAATGGGTGTTATCGTACCCATCCAGTAGAGTGGGGAATAGGAGAAGCTGTAGGTTTATTAATTACCTATGCCAGTAAAAAGCAAATATCCGCTCGTATTATTCGCAGCGATAAGAATATGCTAACGGATTTCCAGCAATGGATTCAAAAAGAAGGAGTCGAGATTGCATGGAAAAAAGAACTTGTGTAAATATTGTGTGTTGGTAAAAATTAGGATTGGAGAACCGTATTAATGGAATCAAGAAATGAATTCTTGTTTTGTTGATACGGTTCTTTTCTTTTTATGTCAAGAAAATGTTTTTACCTTTAGACGGGCAAAAAAAGAATCCCGAATGAGTGGGTATGGATTTTTTTGCTAAAACATGTTAATAGAAAGTTTTTTCTTTTTAATAATATGTATTTGTTTGTCAGTTACGAAATAATCACTACCTTTGCACCGCAAAATTTTTTATTAATCAATATTAAACAGCGTTTTATGAACAATTACGAAACCGTTTTCATTTTGACTCCCGTTTTGTCTGACGCTCAGATGAAGGAAGCGGTAGAGAAATTCACGAACCTTCTGAAAGCTCAAGGAGCTGAGATCGTGAACGAAGAAAACTGGGGATTGCGCAAATTAGCTTATCCTATCGACAAGAAAACAACAGGCTTCTATCAGCTGGTTGAATTCAAGGCAGATCCTAGTGTTATCGCTACGTTGGAGTTGAACTTCCGTCGTGACGAGCGTGTGATCCGCTTCTTGACTTTCCGTCAAGACAAGTATGCCGCAGAATATGCAGCTAAGAGAAGAAATCTGAAATCATCTAAAGAAACAGTAAAGGAGAATAATTAATTATGGCAGCAACTCAATCAGAAATCAGATATTTAACTCCGCCTTCAGTAGACGTTAAGAAGAAAAAATATTGCCGTTTCAAAAAGAACGGTATCAAGTATATCGATTATAAGGATCCTGAATTCTTGAAGAAATTCTTGAACGAGCAAGGTAAGATCCTTCCGCGTCGTATCACTGGTACTTCCTTGAAGTTCCAACGTCGTGTGGCTCAGGCTGTAAAGCGTGCTCGTCACTGCTTTGCTTCCTTACGTAACCGATTTGATGAAATAATTAATTAAGAGGAGACAGAATATGCAAGTTATTTTGAAAGAAGATGTAGTGAATTTAGGCTACAAAGACGATATCGTAACAGTAAAAGACGGTTACGGACGTAACTTTCTAATCCCCACGGGTAAGGCAGTGATCGCTTCAGAGTCTGCTAAGAAAGTATTGGCTGAGAACTTGAAGCAACGTGCCCATAAATTGGCTAAGATCAAGGAAGACGCTCAGACTTTGGCCGCTAAGTTAGAGGGTGTAGCTTTGACGATTGGTGCTAAGACTAGCTCTACAGGTACGATCTTCGGTTCTGTAACGAATATCCAAGTTGCTGAGGCTTTGGCTAAGGCTGGTTTCGAGAATATCGATCGTAAGATTATCTATATCAAGGAGTCTGTTAAGGAAGTAGGTAGCTATAAGGCTGTTTTGAAACTTCACAAAGAGGTTTCCGTTGAGGTTCCTTTCGAGGTTGTTTCTGAATAATAGATACTTTAATATATCATGAAAGAGGGTAGTTTCGAAACTGCCCTCTTTTTTTTGTTTTAATTATAAAAAAAGATATCTGTCAATCAGCAAAAAAAGCGCTACATTTGTCTCCAAATTTGCAATAATTTTAGAAAGTGAGCAAAAAGTCTTTTCTATATATTAACTTGCTATTTGCGTTGTTTTTTTTCTTGCCCGGACTTCAGGCGAGAGAGAAGACTTTTACGGTCGTGATCGATGCTGGGCATGGCGGGAAGGATCCGGGCGCTAGAGGGGCGAATATTAATGAGAAGGAGATAAATCTCGCTGTCGCCTTAAAATTGGGTCGATTGATAGAGAATAATGTGGAGGATGTGCGTGTGATCTATACTCGTAAGACGGATCGTTTTATCGAGTTGGACGAACGTGCGAATATAGCGAACCGGAATAAGGCGGATCTTTTCGTGTCTATCCATACGAATGCCGTAAAGCGTGGAAGTACCGTGCAAGGTACGGAGACGTATACGCTGGGTTTGGCCCGTAGCGAAGAGAACTTAGAGGTGGCTATGAGTGAGAACTCAGCGATCTTGTTGGAGGATAATTATCAACAACGGTATGAGGGATTTGACCCGAACTCTTCGGAGTCCTATATCATTTTCGAGTTTATGCAGAATAAGCATATGGAGCAAAGTATTAGTCTGGCTTCCGAGATACAGAAATCGTTCGGGGCTTGTAAGCGGGTGGACCGTGGCGTAAGACAGGCTGGTTTTTTGGTGCTTCGTAAAACGAGCATGCCCAGTGTTCTGGTCGAGTTGGGGTATATCTCGAATCGTCAAGAAGAGCAGTTCATGAGAACCGCCGCCGGACAAAATAAATTGGCGGAAGCGTTGTACGATGCTTTTTGCAAATATAAGAAGAATTACGATCGTCGTAAAGGAAATATTTCCGGAGCTGTCGTTGCTCCCGTAGCGAATGAGAAAACTCCGCCTCCGGGGAGCGAGGCTGATATCTTAAATAAAAAACAGCAAGCCACAAGACAGAAAACCTCAGTTTCTTCTACCACTTCCGTGAACAGGAACACGAAAGGAAAGGTTATATATAAGATACAATTCTTGACTTCCAATAAGAAGCTTCCTGCGAACTCCCGGTTATTTAAGGGGTACAAGAACGTGGATTTCTATGTGGAGAAAGGTATCTATAAATACACGTATGGCGAGACTTCGGATTTTAACTCGATCCGGAAGATGCGCCGAACGATCGCAAAAGATTTTAAAGATGCTTTCATCATCGCTTTTAAGGATGGGAAGAAGGTGAAATATTAATGATTTAGGAATAAATTATACATTATAAATAAAGGAAATGAAAAGTGTATTCACTAAAGAGGCGAAGATCGGACTTGTGACGATCGTAAGTCTGGCGTTATTGTATTTAGGCATTAATTATCTGAAGGGTATTAACCTGTTTCAACCGGTGAACCATTACTACGTATCATTCAGCAACGTAAAGGGGTGACGATTTCCAGCCCTGTATTTGTGGATGGTTTTAAGGTGGGATTGGTTCGTGATATTATTTATGACTATGATACGACCGGTAAGATCATCGTTGAGGTTAGTTTGGAAGATAAGATGAGGCTGAATAAGGGAAGTTATATAGCGGTTGTCAATACTTTCTTAAGCGGAGCTGAGTTGCATATCCATTTGAACACTTACGTGGATGACTTTTTGAAGCCGGGTTCTACGCTTGAGGGACGAATGGAAGAGGATATGATGCAATCCGTACAGGAGAAGATCTTGCCAAGCGTTGAGAACCTTTTGCCGAAGATCGACACGATCTTGGGTAGCTTGCAAACCTTGATCGCTCATCCGGCCTTGGCTCAATCCTTGAATCATATCGAAAAACGACTAGCAACCTAGAGGTGTCTACCCGTCAGTTGAATCAGATGTTGAGTAAGGATGTACCGGGTATCGTGAATAACTTGAAGACGATGACGGATAATTTCTCGGAGGTGAGCGCCAACTTGAAAGAATTGGATTTGGCTACAACGGTCAATTCCATCAATGCGACCTTGGCGAACTTGAAGTTGACTACGGATAAATTGAATTCGACGGATAATAGCATCGGCTTGTTGTTAAACGACAAAGGATTGTATGATAATCTGAACAGCACGATGGACAACGCCTCTAAGCTATTGCTTGATTTGCGGGAGAATCCGAAGAGATACGTGCATTTCTCTGTTTTTTGATTATGTTAAAAAATCATAGCATAAAAGACGTTATTTAGAATCATTCTAATTAGACAAAAAGTTAGGGGACTCCTGCTGATTATACGCATAAGGCCTTTAGGTAAAGTGAGATAGATACTTCCTGAGGCCTTATTCCGTCACCGGACGTCAGCGTTTACGCTTTTGTAGAGGTCTCTAAAATAAAGGGTTTTTGAACATTGGTCGATCTAAATAGCAGTAAATCAGATAGGTATTAGTAACTGTCTGAATCTAAAAGGGATATTGAAAATTCATATTTACCAAACAAAATAGCACTTTTTTTTTCGGAATTAATTTCTAAACTTTGTAGTCCGAATGTAAAAAGTATTAGTGGGAGAGAAAGAAAACATGCAGACTGATTATCAAACATTGTGGAATAAGTGCCTTGCGGTCATAAAGGATATTGTGCCTAAGGCAGCTTTTGACACATGGTTCGTACCTATCGTTCCGTTATCATACGAAGACAAGAAGTTTACCATACAGGTGCCTAGTCAATTCTTCTATGAGTATCTGGAAGAGAAGTATGTTAATGTTTTGAAAGTTACATTGTATCGTGTAATCGGTCAAGGAACCATTCTTAACTACCGTATCATGGTGGATAAGACCACTGGTGGTACGGTTGATTATCCGGCGGAGAATGCTTCCACCGCTGTAAAGAAAGTCACTCCCAAGGACGCTAACAAGGCTCCGAATCCATTTATGACGACTGCTCCGCAGGATTTGGACCCTCAGTTGAACCCGAAGTATAATTTTGATAATTATTTCGAGGGTACGAGCAATAAGCTGGTTCGTACGGCGGGTGAGGCTGTTGCCCAGAATCCGGGAAAGACTACGTTTAACCCGTTGTTTATTTTTGGTCCGTCAGGAGTGGGTAAAACTCACTTATGCCATGCGATCGGAACCCGTATCCGGGAGTTGCATCCGGAAAAGAAAGTGTTATATGTATCTTCGCATTTGTTCCGGGTACAGTTTACAGATGCTATCCGTAAGAATACGACTAATGACTTCTTGAATTTCTATCAAAATATCGATGTGCTGCTGTTGGATGATATACAGGAGTTGATCGGTATGGATAAGACTCAAAATACATTCTTCCATATTTTCAACCACTTGCACCAGTTAGGTAAGCAGCTTATCTTGACTTCTGATAAACCTCCTGTGGATTTGCAAGGTATGGAAGAGCGCTTGATCACCCGTTTAAAATGGGGATTGACGGCTGAGTTGAGCCGTCCGGATCTGGATCTACGTAAAAAGATACTGAAGAATAAGATCAACCATGACGGAATCATGATTCCGGATGAGGTCTTTAACTTTATCGCTAATAATGTGACGGAGAATGTCCGTGACTTGGAAGGTATTCTCGTCTCTTTAATGGCTAATGCGGTTATCAATAATCGTGAGATCGATCTGCCGTTGACGAAACGTGTGGTTAGCCAAGCGGTTCGGTTGGAGAAGAAACAGATCTCCGTACAGATGATTCAGGAGATCGTTTGCAAGTATTTCAACTTGGAGCAATCGGTTATCCAGACTAATTCCCGTAAACGTGAGATCGTGCAAGCCCGTCAGATCACGATGTATTTGGCGAAGAAATATACGGACTCCTCTTTTTCCCATATTGGAAAGATCGTAGGAAAGAAAGACCATGCGACGGTCTTGCATGCTTGTAAGACGATCAAAGACCAGATTGAGACTAGTAAGTCTTTCCGGTCTTCCGTAGAGGAAATCGAGGTCTTGCTCAAGAACTAAATTAAGAATCCCTATATAGTAGGATAAGGACGTCTCTCTAAAGAGGCGTCCTTCTTTGTTTTGGGAGATCCGTGTAAGTGTTAAGTTTTCTTTTTGGAAAACTATTTGATGTTTAGTTTTGTTTAAGTAATTGAAAATGTGGGATTGCGAGTTTGGTTTTGGAAAACTTTTCAATAAGTATTCTTTTTAACGTAGGGTAATTTGGATAACTGGTAAAGTATGCGTAAACTTGCAGTCGCAAAATAAATATAATAATTGTGGATCGTAAAACTTACACTTTTGACGAAGCGTTTAAGGCTTCATTGGATTACTTTACCGGTGACGAGCTCGCCGCTAAAGTATGGGTAAATAAATATGCCTTGAAGGATGCGTTTGGAAATATCTATGAGGAATCTCCGAATGATATGCATCATCGCTTGGCAAGTGAGATTGCCCGTGTGGAAAAAAGTATCCGAATCCGTTGTCGGAACAAGAACTTTTCGACCTGTTTGATCATTTCCGCTACATCGTTCCGCAAGGAAGTCCGATGACGGAATTGGCAATGATTATCAAATTGCCTCACTCTCTAATTGTTTTGTTATCGGATTGGACGGGCAAGCGGATTCGTATGGTGCGATTATTCGTATTGACGAAGAACAGGTACAATTAATGAAGCGCCGTGGTGGTGTAGGCCATGATCTTTCGCATATTCGCCCGAAAGGTTCTCCGGTTAAGAATTCTGCGTTGACTTCTACCGGGTTGGTTCCGTTTATGGAACGTTATTCGAATTCCACCCGTGAGGTGGCCCAAGATGGCCGTCGTGGAGCTTTGATGCTGAGCGTTTCTATTAAACATCCGGACTCGGAGGCGTTTATCGACGCTAAGATGACGGAAGGTAAGGTTACAGGTGCAAATGTATCTGTGAAGATTGATGATGATTTCATGAATGCCGCGGTTAATGGCGGTACCTATAAGCAACAATATCCAATTGATTCGGATTCTCCCGTTTATGTGAAGGATATCGATGCTTCTGGCTTATGGAAAAAAATTATTCATAACGCTTGGAAATCCGCTGAACCGGGTGTGTTATTCTGGGACACGATCTTACGTGAGTCTGTACCAGACTGCTATGCCGATCTGGGTTTCAGTACGGTTTCCACGAATCCTTGTGGCGAGATACCTCTTTGTCCGTATGATAGTTGCCGTTTGTTAGCGATCAATTTATATTCATATGTGGTAAATCCGTTCACTCCGGACGCTTATTTCGATTATGATTTGTTCAAGAAGCATGTAGGTTTGGCCCAGCGGATTATGGATGATATTATTGATTTGGAGTCGGAGAAGATCGAGATGATCTTGGCTAAGATCGACTCGGATCCGGAATCCATGGAGGTAAGACAAACAGAGCGTCATTTGTGGGAAAAGATCCAACGAAAGACTTTGCAAGGACGCCGTACAGGTGTGGGCATTACGGCGGAAGGCGATATGATTGCCGCTTTAGGTTTGCGTTATGGAACAGAAGAAGCAACCGATTGTGCGGAACTTATACAAAAGACATTAGCTTTGGCCGCTTATCGTTCATCCGTAATGTTGGCGAAAGAACGTGGTGCCTTTGAGATATTCGATGCGAAGCGTGAGGAAAAAAATCCGTTCATCAACCGTTTGCGTGAGGCTGATCCTGCTTTATATGAGGATATGTTGAAATACGGCCGTCGTAATATCGCTTGCTTAACAATCGCTCCGACAGGAACGACTAGCTTGATGACACAAACCACTTCCGGTATAGAGCCGGTATTCTTGCCGGTATATAAGCGCCGCCGCAAAGTAAACCCGAACGATTCCGAGGCTCGTGTGGATTTCGTGGATGAGACAGGCGACGCTTTCGAGGAGTATATCGTATTCCATCATAAGTTTGTAACGTGGATGCAAGCGAATGGTTATTCGGCAAGTAAGAAATATACACAAGAAGAAGTGGAGGAGCTAGTTGCTAAGTCTCCTTATTATAAAGCGACTTCCAATGATGTCGATTGGTTACAAAAGTCCGTATGCAAGGACGCATTCAGAAATGGGTGGACCATTCTATCAGCGTAACGATCAATTTGCCGAACGATGTAAGTGAGGAGTTGGTAGATTCTTCGTATGTTGAGGCATGGAGATGCGGATGTAAAGGATGTACTGTTTATCGAGATGGTTCTCGTTCCGGTGTCTTGATTGCGACAGATAAAAAGAAGAAAAAAGAGGATTGCAACTGCATGCAACCACCGGTTATCGTATCTACCCGTCCTCGTGAATTGGATGCGGATGTGGTAAAATTCCAGAATAACCGTGAGAAATGGATCGCTTTCGTCGGCTTGTTAAATGGCCGTCCGTATGAGATCTTTACCGGTTTGGCCGATGATGACGAGGGTATCATGTTACCTAAAAACGTTTCTAAAGGTACGATCATCAAGAGCTATGATGAGGATGGTAATAAGCATTACGACTTCCAGTTCAAGAATAAACGCGGTTATAAAATGACAATCGAAGGCTTGGATGGCAAGTTTAATCCGGAATATTGGAACTATGCTAAATTGATTTCCGGTGTGCTCCGTTACGGAATGCCTATCGATCAGGTTATAAAACTGGTACAGGGTATGGAGTTGAATAGCGAGTCTATCAATACTTGGAAGAATGGCGTGGAACGGGCCTTGAAGAAATATTTACCGAACGGCATGGAAGCGAAAGGGCAGAAATGTCCGAACTGTGGGTTGGAGACCTTGATTTATCAAGAAGGTTGTTTGATCTGCACGAATTGCGGAGCCTCTAAATGCGGTTAAATAATTGACTAAATCTATATACCATGAAAGTCACTTTTTAATATAAACTTCCATACCGTTTGGGGACAGAAGTTATGTGTAGTGGGCTCCATACCGGAATTAGGCTCTTGGGAACCTGCTTTGGCTAAGGAGATGAATTACTCTGGGGATGGAAACTGGAAACTGGAACTGGATCTTCCACCCGATATAAAAGATATAGAATATAGATATTTCTTAAGTGTTAATGATAAGCAGATCTTTGAGGAGTGGGAGAAGAATCACCGGATTGTATTGGATGGACAATCTGATTCTTACATCCTTTATGATTATTGGCAAATCTGTCCGGATAATCTAGCCTTTTATTCTTCTGCTTTCACCAAAAGTTTATTCGCTCATCCCTGCAATACACATGAGAGGGTCGTTAGAAGTGGAAGAAAATTGGTGATAAAGATATCCGCTCCCCGGGTGGAAAAGAATCAGTGTGTAGCCATTACTGGAAATCAAGAATGCTTAGGTAACTGGCATCCGGACAAGGCTTTATTGCTGAGTTGCGATACTTTCCCGGAATGGCATATTGATTTAGACGCTGCGGAGATACGGTATCCTTTAGAATATAAATTTTTGGTTTGGGATAATGATTCCCGTCAACCTTTGTATTGGGAGAGTGATGAGAATCGTATTCTAAGTCTTGTTCCCCAGAAACAGGGTGAGACCGTTGTTATATCTGGTCTTTACTTCCGGGATAGCCCGTTATGGCGTTGTGCCGGCTCGGTTATCCCCGTCTTTTCCTTGCGCTCGGAAAAGAGCTTTGGAGTAGGTGATTTGGGAGATTTACACATGTTGGTGGATTGGGCTAGAAAGACGCACCAACGTATCATTCAAGTATTGCCTATGAATGATACGACAATGACCCATACTTGGGTGGATTCCTATCCGTATAGCGCTATTTCTATTTATGCCCTTCATCCCATGTATGTGGATTTATCGGCTTTGGGGACCTTGAAAGATCCGGAGAGAGCAGCTTTTTATGCAGGGAAGCAAAAAAGAATTAAACGCAAAAGATACGGTTGATTACGAGGAAGTACTGAAATATAAATTGGGTTATTGTCAAGAATATTTCGCAGGGGAGGGTAAGGCCGTATTAGATACGCCGGAGTTTAAAGAGTTCTTGGCGCAAAATGAGTCATGGTTGATGCCTTACGCTACTTATTGTTTCTTGCGGGAAAGTTATGGGACATCGGATTTCTCTCAATGGCAAGGTAATTCTACTTACAATAAGACACGTGTTCGCGCCCCTATGCCGGGAAGATAGTGACGCATGGCCGGAGATCTCGTTCTCTTATTTCTTGCAATATGTATTGCACAACCAGTTCAAGTCGGTATCGGATTATGCCCGTAAGAATGGAGTTGTATTGAAAGGTGATTTACCCATTGGCGTGAGCCGCACTAGTGTAGAGGCTTGGACGGAACCGAAATATTTTAATATGAATGGTCAAGCGGGTGCTCCCCCGATGACTTTTCCATGAACGGTCAGAACTGGCTGTTCCCGACTTATAACTGGGATGCGATGGAGAAAGATAATTTCTCTTGGTGGAAAAAACGCTTCGCTAAGTTAAGTGATTATTTCGATTGTTTCCGTATAGATCACATCTTGGGATTTTTCCGAATATGGGAGGTTCCTTGTGAATATGTGCAAGGGCTTTGTGGTCATTTCAATCCAGCGTTGCCGTTCTCGAGAGAAGAGATCGAGCAGTATGGTTTGAATTTTAACGAATCTCGTTTCACGACCCCACATATCAATCGACAATTTTTATCGGAATTGTTTGAGGAAAATACAGAAGAGGTGATAGGTGCTTATTTGGCACAATCCTCCTCCCGGCATTATGTGTTAAAACCGTTCTGTGATACGCAAAGGAAGATTGAGGCGTTGTTTGCGGATAAGGCGGATCCAGTTTCCCTACGGATCAAGAATGGCCTGTTTACGATTGCGAATGAGGTATTATTTCTTCGTGACCCAAGAGAGACCGATAAGTTCCATCCCCGGATCTCGGCGAATCAATCCTATATCTATCGGGAATTGAGTGGTTCCGACCGTTATGCGTTCGATCAGTTATACTGGCATTTCTTCTATCATCGCCATAATGATTTTTGGAAGGCGCAAGCGTTTAAGCGTTTGACACCGTTGGTTGCGTCCACGGAGATGTTGGTTTGTGGAGAGGATCTCGGTATGATCCCCGCCTCTGTTCCCGAGGTTATGAATAAGTTGCAAATACTAAGCCTTGAGATTGAGCGTATGCCGAAGAGTCCGCAGCGGGAATTTTCCGATATGTTTAATTTGCCTTATCATTCCGTTTGTACGACTTCTACACATGATATGACTCCTCTTCGTAATTGGTGGAAAGAAGATCCGGAGAAGACACAGCGTTATTACAACCATGTATTGCAACGGATCGGTGAGGCCCCGGATGAATGTACGGCTGAAATCGTTGCCCAGATTATTTCTAATCATTTGAAGACTCGTTCCATGCTGACGATTATTCCGTTGCAGGATTGGTTTGCTATGGATGATTCTATCAAGCGAAAGGATATAGAATCCGAGCGTATTAACGTTCCTGCGAATTCAACGCATTATTGGCGCTACCGGATGCATATTACGTTGGAACAGCTTTTGCAGGCTGATAACCTGAATAATAAGATAGTCTCGTTGATAAAAGAGGCTGGACGAAAATAAGAAAGACTAAGGGCCGTATCGAAAAGTGCGGCCCTCAGTCTATTTGTCCGCTTTCTTTTTCTCGGAACACATCGAGCAGGCTCCGTTGAACCGTGCGTTTGGTTCGATCTCTAGGGATTGGGTATATATATCTCCCTTGATAATTGCTGTTGATTTTAGAATAAGCTTTGCGCTTACTTTTACGGAGCCATCTACCTCACCGAGAATCTCAGCATTCTCGGATACGATATTGCCTGTTACGCTACCTTTGGGGCCGATAACGATCTTGCCGTTGCAACTGATGTCCCCTTCTACTTTTCCATCCAAGCGAAAGTCTGTCTCTGTGATAATATTACCCTTTATCGTTGTCCCCGCAGCCAAGGCGTTGTGTAATCCGCCTGCGGAATTTTCATCTTTTTGTTTTATTCCCATCATAATGTGTTGTTACTTGGTTGACAAATATAAGACTATTTTTTTGCAGGAAGGTTTACTTTCTATACATTTACAGATAAATTAAAAGATTATGACAACAAAGATTGAATTACGAAGGATGACATTCTATGCCTATCATGGCGTGGCACCCCAAGAGACCCGGGTTGGGAATACTTTTATCGTAGATTTGATACTGACAGCTCCGTTGGAGAATGCGGTATGGAGCGACGATTTAAGCGATACGAGCAATTATGCCACAGTATATGAAACCGTGAAAGCAGAAATGGCTATCCCCTCGAGACTTCTTGAGCATGCGGCGGGGCGTATCTTGAAGGCTTTGAAAGAGAGATTTCCACAGATCACGGAGGTGGAACTTGTCTTGTCTAAATTAAATCCTCCGTTTGGCGGAGATATTCATAGTGCTTCGATAATTCTTAAAGAAAGCTTTCTTTCTGTTTAGAAACTTTTATTTACCTTCGCGTTTGTAAAGAAGTGATGCGATATACGATATACTAAAAGCACAAATACGATAACATTATGGCATTTACCAACAACGTAATGATTGTTCGTCACGGATTGCTGGCGAAGTTAGTAAAGCTCTGGAAGAAAACCGTCTTCTAGAAGAAATAGATCGCTTACCGATCGAGTTGAGTCCCCGAAAATCGAAAGTGAGGGCCGTTGCTGTGTACATAAGGAACGTGCCGTCTGGAAATACAAGACCTTGCCTTTGCTTGGTTTTGATATGCAGGACGAGGAAGATGAGTTGACACCGCTTTCAGAGTATGCGAAGCGTGCCTTGTTCCGCTCGGAGAATAAGAAGGAAAATATCATGTGTGTAGTGGATGAGGCGTGTTCCTCTTGTGTCTCCGTGAATTATGAGATCACGAATCTTTGCCGGGGTTGCGTGGCTCGTAGTTGTTATATGAACTGCCCGAAGGACGCTATCCGATTCAAGAAAAACGGTCAGGCCGAGATTGATCATGAAACTTGTATCAGCTGTGGTAAATGCCACCAAAGCTGTCCGTACCATGCCATCGTTTATATCCCGATCCCTTGCGAGGAAGTTTGTCCGGTTAAGGCGATCAGCAAGGACGAGTATGGGGTGGAGCATATCGACGAGTCTAAATGTATATATTGCGGTAAATGTGTGAATGCTTGTCCGTTCGGTGCTATCTTCGAGATCTCGCAAGTATTCGATATCTTGCAACGCTTGCGGAATAAGGAACAGATGGTAGCGATTGTCGCTCCGTCTATCTTAGCTCAGTTTAGCGCTCCGAAGGAAAAAGTGTATGGCGCTATCAAGTCCTTGGGATTCGAGGAAGTGGTTGAGGTGGCGCAAGGCGCTATGGAAACCACCCGTCATGAGGCGGAAGAATTGATCGAGAAATTGAAAGAAGGACAACCGTTCATGACCACTAGTTGCTGTCCGTCTTACGTGCAATTGGCCGAGAAACATATCCCGGATTTAAAGAAATACATCTCTTCTACTGGATCTCCGATGTATTATACGGCCCGTATCGTGAAGGAAAAATATCCGGATGCGAAGATCGTGTTTGTTGGCCCGTGCGTGGCGAAACGAAAAGAGGTGAAACTAGATCCGTGCGTGGATTTTACACTTACGTTTGAGGAAGTAGGTTCCGTATTGGAGGGATTGGGTATCAAGATCGAGGAGGCCCAGCCTTTCTCTGTATTATTTAACGCTGTCCGTGAGGCGCATGGCTTCGCCCAAAGTGGTGGTGTGATCAACGCCGTTAAGGTTTATTTGAAGGACGAGAACGTAAATGCCGTGCAGGTAGCCAACCTGACAAAGAAAAATGTGGCATTATTACGTGCTTATGCTAAAACCGGAAAGGCTCCCGCGCAGTTTATAGAAGTGATGGCTTGCGAGGGCGGTTGTGTGACCGGTCCTTGTACGCACGCCGATAAGACTGCCGGACAAAAGCAGCTTATTAAGGAGCTTACTAAATTCTAGACAAAATGATTAAAAAATTGGTTTTATTTGTCTCCTTGACGGGAGTTTTTCTATGTACCGCTTCTTGCGGACATAAAGAATTACCGTCAATGGGAGATTATTCCGTACAGGTATTTAATGAAACCCACGTACGTTTCGCCCGGATGTATATCCCGCCGCTTTTAACGCTCCGGGACCGGACAGTATCTATCATTTGGTGAATGGCCGTATTATCTTGAAGAAGGTAACATTGCCGGAATATAAGCGAAACGTTTCCGTCAAACTCCGGGTTACGGTAGCTTCGAATGGAGATCGCTGGGATAAATCCGGCTCTTGTTTTGTATTGCCAAATGCCTCGGGCATTAATTTGTTGAATATCGCTAAAGGCGAGAAGGAGTTTCCTGCGGTGGATAGCGTGAAACTGGAGAAGATGATCGGTATCATCCCCGGGACGGATTATCAACCTACCGTGGAATTGATGCGTTTCATGACTCCGTTCGGAGTAGGGCATTACAGTAGTCCCTGAGGATAGCTTGACGAAACATCGTAAACCTGTGTATGTCGACCATTGGGAGGATAGCGTAAGCTGGGAGCAAGACATAACCGATTTGTATCCTCTTCTGGAAGGTGGCGCTTATGTTGGGATCTTTATCGATACATGGACACTGGAAGGATACGTCGCTAGCATGACGATCGATGTGGACGAGTCCGATCTGACTTGCGACGCTTTGCCGAAGAAACATGTAGAGCCGTTGATGAATACGGTTTATTATATCGGGCAGGAATATCCGGATATATTCGCCCGGAAGGACGTGTCATTGATTTTGATATTCCTCAAGGCGCACGTGATGTCCGTCTGAAATATATCGTTACGGGACATGGCGGTCATTCCGGTGGTGATGAGTTCGTGGAGAAACAGAATATTGTATCTGTTGATGGAGTTCCTGTCTTGGATTTTGTTCCTTGGCGTACGGACTGCGCTTCTTTCCGTCGTTTTAATCCGGCTACCGGGGTTTGGTTGAGAAAGCGTCTGGCTGCCTATATCACCGAGAAGGGTTATTCGGAGAAAGAAGTAGAGGAACCCTTGGCGTCTTCGGATCTTTCCCGCTCTAATTGGTGTCCCGGATCGGACGTGATACCGGAAGAGGTGGAGCTGAAGGATATCCAACCCGGCCATCATACGCTGACGGTGAGTATTCCGGAAGCGGCAGAAGTGGATGGGAATAAGCTGAATCATTGGTTGGTCTCAGCCTATTTGGTCTGGGATGAGTAAATAATGTGATAATATGTTATGTACCAATGTGCCAATCATGCTCTCTTCAACTAATTGGCATATTGGCACATTAGCCAATTAAAAAATTATTGATATGGAAGACTTGTTACCTTTCGCCCTATTATGTTTCACTTCGTTTTTTACGTTGACCAATCCACTCGGTACGATGCCGGTTTTCTTGACCATGACCAATAGTATGAATGACCATGAGCGGAAAGCGATTGTCCGAAGGGCCACGATCGTGTCGTTCATCACCTTGATGGTTTTTACTTTCTCCGGTCAGTTCCTGTTTAAGTTCTTTGGTATCTCCTCGAACGGCTTTCGCATAGCTGGCGGCTTTATTATCTTCAAGATTGGGTTTGATATGCTTCAAGCACGCTACTCGAACGCGAAGTTGAAAGAGGAAGAGGTGAAAACCTATGCGGATGATATATCCATTACTCCTCTGGCGATCCCGATGTTGTGCGGTCCGGGAGCGATCGCCAACGCTATCATGCTTATGGATGACGCCTCGACACTCAGCTTAAAGGGTACGTTGATTGGTATTATCGCATTGGTTTATTTTATCACGTTCTTGATCTTACAAGCTTCTACCCGTTTGGTACGGATATTGGGAGAGACTGGAAATAACGTGATGATGCGTTTGATGGGATTGATACTGATGGTGATCGCCGTGGAATGTTTCGTAAGCGGATTGAAGCCTATCTTGATCGATATCTTGCGTGAGGCGATGGGCTAACAAATTACCAGACCAGCTTCTTTCTGCGATGGGCGCTAAATATTGGAATAACCTTTTTTATCCTCATCGCAATCGGAGATATTTGCTTTCCAGATAAGTAGCTCTGCTTGGAACGGGAGATACGATATGATATCATGGGTGTGTGTTGTTCCGTTTGAGATCGTGATCTTCTTGGATTTAGCATACAGGTTCATATCCTTCATTTTTTGCTGTCCTTCAGGTGTCGTATCATGAACTTCTTGTGTGAAATGAAGTCTGTTTATTTTTAACATGGCTAGGTGATCGATTAATTCTTTGAGATTATCCTTCGAGATGAGAGTGAAAGGTGTGTGTATTGCCACGGTCCGATTGCTGTATCGGGGGCCATCTAGTATGGTCATTCCCGGTACGTTCCATTGAATATCTCTACCTGAGTTGGGCTGTTTATTGCTGGAGGAAGCAGAAAACGTAAGGTTTGCGTTGCGTAAAAGAAACCTTTTTGTCCGGATGCTTTTATTAGAATACAAGAGGGGCTATATTCAGTTTATAATGTTCGGCCGCTAGTTCTCTGTCTGTGCGGAATATGATATTGGCTCGTTTGTCTTGTATTTTTATTTCCGGGGTGAATCCGGCGGAAAGCGTGAACAGATCGGTCAACTCCCGAGCGATCATAGCCTGTTTTTCATTTTCTACACTGATGAGGGTTGCCTTGTTGAATGTGAAATCACCTTTGTCTGATACACTTTGCAAGGGGAAAGGAATGATCTCCGGTTTTTCGTCCGGAAGGAAACATTTTACAAGTATCATAACCAAAATAATAAAATATATACCCGTTGTACGTAACATAAGAATAATTTTTAATGATATG
>VOFD01001625.1_pt1 | contig 22576 bp, 32 predicted proteins | sample 5384101 | NCBI WGS metagenome assembly VOFD01 (sample SAMN12384723, study PRJNA508395) | human gut metagenome | isolation source: healthy gut C | host: Homo sapiens
ATGCGCGAAGCTGACGCTAGCTGAATGAGGCGGAGATGTGCCTCGACGGCGTGAGCGCGCGAGCGGCGAACGTGCTAGCCTCCGCGCATGGAAGCCATCGTCTGTGACATATCCGCGTTTCGCTACTGGAGGGTCCCTCCGATCGTCCGCCTTCTTGCGGCGGGGTCGATTGACGACTCTTTGCTGCAGGACCTCATCGGCGACAAGGATCTAGTCGGGCTCAGAAGGGCATGCTCGAGCCTGCCGCTTGCTCGGGAGTTTGGCGCCGAGGGCGCTCGCTGGCGCAACGCGGGCACCGAGTCGCGGGCGCTCAGGAGGCTCCGACGTGCTTGCCGTGGGGATGGATGCTCCCGTCGACGTGCTTGTTACACGTCGCGAACAGAGCCGGCGCGCAACGCTCGTGCGGCCACGGTTCTGGCAATCTGGCGTTCCCGAGTCGTGCGTGACGCGAATCTCCGACGGCGTGGGGGTGGTCGGCCCAGCGCAGGCGCTGCTTCAGATCGCGTCGCGCGCAAGCCCGGTGCAGACGGTTCTTCTCGCCACGGAGCTCTGCGGAACGTTCTCGGTCTATGATGCTCCGGAGCGCGTGCGCGAGGTGCTGCAATTGCTCATTGGCGAGGGGCGCCTTCCTCGGCTGGGCGGTTGGTGGCCTTGCCTTGACGAGAAGGGCCGGCTGACCGATCTTTGGACGAGACGTCCGCTCGTTAGCCAAGCAGGGGCTGATAAGGGCGGGCGAGTCCGCGCCGGGCCGTCGCGGAAGGACGCGACTGCTGCGGGCGGCCGAGCTGGTGGTGCCCGGGGCTGCGTCGCCGTTTGAGGCGCAGGCAGGGGTCATCCTCGGCTTTTCTCGACGCCTTGGCGGAGAGGGGCATGCGGGCTTTGCCCATAACCGACGCATCGTGCTCTCGCGCGAGGCGCGGGCGCTTGCGCAGCGGGCGTCGTGCTACTGCGATCTCTATTGGGACGAGGGATGGATCCTTGAATGCCAGAGCAAGCTCGCACGCAACCGGGAGGGCTACCTCTCTGACGCTGACCGCGCTGCGGCGCTCGAGCTCATGGGTGTCACCGTGCTGCCCGCTACCTATGCTCAGCTGACGACCGAGGAGCGGGTCGAGGCGCTCTCGAAGCTGGTGGCCGAGAAGCGCGGGATTGCCTGGAGACCAAAGACCGAGCGCGAGCGTGAGGTCGGCAGAAGGCTGCGCGGCGAGGTTCTGCGAAGTTGGGACACCCTGCTTGACGTGTGGCGCCCGCCCCGCCCGCCCCCGGCTCCAAACTCGTCTACGTCTGTACTTTAATTGCGCGCCGGAAGTGCCGAGAAGAACAGCCGACTCTTCTACCTGCTAAAACGTGACGCTCAAAGTTCAGGCCCGGAAACAAGGTACAGACGTATGCGAGTTCATGGTGAAGCGGCTTAGGGCGCCGGGCGCAGGAGGCCTGCTCGGCCGAGAAGTGTCGGGGGCCGTGAGGCGTCCCCACGACGATGCGACCCCAGACGTCAACGCCCTCGAGGACCCCCGCGTCCAGCCGCTCGCCGACGGGTGAGAGGGCCACGACCTTCTCGCCCCGCCAGGCGAGATGCTCCAGGTAGTCGTCGCGGATGCCGGCAAGCGGCTCGATGCCGTCGGCCCGCGCCCACGCGTCGACCCTCGCCACGACGCCGTCGCGCAGGGCCTCTGCAAGGGCCGAGAAGGACGGCGCGGCCCCCAGCTCCTCCAGGCAGATGGCTCCCAGATTGCGGGGAGAAATTTCCAAATTGATGCCAATGCCACACACTGCGAAGACATCTTCGGCGCTGCCGCGACCTACCTCGACCAAGATGCCCCCCAGCTTGCGCTCCTGAGCGAGAAGATCGTTGGGCCATTTGAGCTGGACCTCGTTTGAGACGCCCGCAAGCCCCAGCCCGTCGAGCGCGCCGAGCCGCAGGCCGCGGCAAGCCCCGGCAGTCGCGACGGCGCGACGTCAGGGCGCAGCAAAGATCGAAAGATAGAGGTTGCCGAGGGGAGACTCCCCAGACATGCCCCCCGCCGCCCGCGCCCCGCCGTCTGCCGGCGCGCGGCGACCGCGGCCCCGTGCGCGCCGCCCTTCTCGGCGAGCTCGCGCACGACGTCGTTGGTGGAGCCCACCTCCTCAAAGATACAGCGCGCCCGATGCGCCCATGGGGCCTCCTCATAACATCGACGAAGACGATTGTATCCGCTGATGCGCATATGGAGGACTCGTGGCAATATTGAGAAGCCCAAGAATGCTGTGCCTCTTTGGCGCAGCATTGACTAGCCTACGTAGAAGATGTTGACACGTTAACAACGAGGGAAGGCGGGCAGGTGGGATTTCGCATTCTCGGAACGGGCTCGGCGCTTCCGGTCCGTTCGGTCACCAACGATGATCTCTCCGAGTTCCTTTGACACCTCCGACGAGTGGATCTCCCAGCGCACGGGCATCTCGAGCCGTCGCATCTGCACCACCGAGACGCTCGACGAGATCTCCGTCCGGGCGTGCCGCGCGGCACTTGACGCCGCCGGCGTGACGCCCGACCAGCTTGACCTCATCATCTGCTCCACCACGAGCGGGGACCACCTCATCCCTGCGGAGGCCTGCGCCATCGCCGAGCTTCTCGGCGCGACGTGCTCCGCCTTCGACGTCTCGGCCGCCTGCGCGGGCTTCATCTTTGCCCTCGACGTCGCGGACGGCTATTTCGCGCGCGGTCGCGCCGAGCGCGTGCTCGTGGTCGCCGCGGAGAAGATGAGCCGCCTGGTGGACTGGGAGGACCGCGCGACGTGCGTCCTCTTTGGCGACGGTGCCGCGGCAGCGGTGCTGGGCGCCGGCGACGAGAACCCCCTCGCCATGCGTCTCACGACCGAGCCCTCCGTGGACATCCTCCACGTGCCCGGCATCGGCGGCACCTCGCCCTACGACCAGACCGAGCGCCCCGCGAGCACCCTCTCGATGGAGGGCCGCCGCGTCTTCAAGTTTGGCGTGAACGCCATCGTCACCTCCGTGACCGAGCTCGCGAGCGAGGCGGGCGTCGCGGTCGACGACATCGACCACTTCGTCTTCCACCAGGCCAACGAGCGCATCCTCTCCTCGGCCGTCTCGCGCCTCGGCATCGACAACGCCAAGGTCACGCGCTCGCTCGCGGAGACCGGCAACATCTCGAGCGCCTGCGTGCCGCTCGCCCTCGACCGGCTCGTCCGCGCCGAGATCGCCCCCGGCCAGCTCGTCGCCCTCGTGGGCTTTTGGGGCCGGCCTCGACACGGGGCGCCTGCCTCCTGCGCTGGGAGTAGCGCCCCCACACGTCCATTGGAGCGCCCGCCGGGCGCATGGAAAAAAGAAGGAGTACCAACAATGGCAGACCAGAGCACCTTTGAGCGCGTGTGCGCGATCGTCCGCGAGCAGGGCGGCCTCGACGACGTCGAGCTGACCGCCGAGACCACGCTCGCCGAGGTCGGCCTTGACAGCCTCGCCACCGTTGAGGCCGTCATGGCGTGCGAGGACGAGTTCGGCATCGAGATCGACGCCGAGTCCAACCCCACCACCATCGGCGAGTTCGTCGAGATGGTCGACTCCCTCCTGGAGAACTAGTCATGCTGCGCACCCCCATCTGTGACCTTCTCGGCATCGAGAAGCCCGTCTTCCAGGGCGGGATGGCGTGGATCGCCGACGCCTCCCTGGCCTCGGCCGGTGTCCGAGGCGGGCGGCCTGGGCATCATCGCGGCCATGAACGCAACGCCGACTGGCTGCGCGACCAGATCCACGAGCTGCGCGAGAAGACCGACAAGCCCTTCGGCGTGAACGTCATGCTCATGAGCCCGTTTGCCGACGAGGTTGCCCAGGTCGTCATCGACGAGCACGTGCCGTCGTGGTGACCGGTGCCGGCAACCCCACCAAGTACATGAAGGCCTGGAACGCCGCCGGCATCAAGGTCATCCCCGTGGTGGCCTCCGTTGCCATGGCCAAGCTCGTCCAGCGCGCCGGCGCCGTGGCCGTGGTGGCCGAGGGCACCGAGTCCGGCGGACACATCGGCGAGACCACCACGATGGCTCTCGTGCCGCAGGTTGTCGACGCCGTGAAGATCCCCTGTCATCGCCGCCGGCGGCATCGCCGATGGGCGCGGGGTCGCCGCCGCCTTCATGCTCGGTGCCGTGGGGGTCCAGGTGGGGACGCGCTTCCTCGTTGCCAACGAGTGCACCGTTGCCGACAAGTACAAGGACATGGTCCTCAAGGCCAACGACATCGCCACGCGCGCGACCGGCCGCTCGACCGGCCACCCCGTGCGCGCGCTCAAGAACCCGTTCTCCAACAAGTACGCGCAGATGGAGTCCGCCGGCGCCTCCGAGGAGGAGCTCAACGCCCTCGGCACCGGCGCCCTCCGCAAGGCGGCCAAGGAGGGCGACTACGAGAACGGCTCGTTCCTCTGCGGCCAGGTTGCCGGCATGGTGAGGGAGCGCGAGAGCGCGCTGGAGATCGTGGACGACCTCGTCAACGGGGCCGAGAAGGTCCTGGCTGGAGCGATGCAATGGGTAAGGTAGCCTTCCTCTTCGCCGGCCAGGGCGCCCAGCACCCCGGCATGTGCGCGGACCTCATCGCGTCCGAGCCCGCGGCCAAGGCCGTCTTTGACACGGCCGACGCGGTGCGCCCCGGCACCACCGAGCAGTGCCTCTCCGGCACCAAGGAGGAGCTCTCGCAGACCATCAACACGCAGCCCTGCGTGTTTGCCGCCGACCTTGCCTGCGCCCGCGCCCTCGCCGCGCACGGCGTGACGCCGGACGTCGTCGCGGGCTTCTCGCTCGGCGAGGTCGCCGCGCTCACCTTCGCCGGCGCCTACGCCGACGAGCAGGGCTTCGAGCTCGTGTGCCACCGCGCCGAGCTCATGGCGGACGCCGCCGAGAAGAACCCCGGCGCCATGCGCGCCGTCGTCAAGCTCGACGCCGCCACGGTCGAGCGTCTCGCGGCCGAGGCCGGCGAGGCCTGGCCGGTCAACTACAACAGCCCTCTGCAGACCGTCGTCGCCGGTACGCCCGATGCCTGCGAGAAGCTCGATCTTCTCGTCAAGGAGGCCAAGGGCCGTGCGATGAAGGTCGCCGTCTCGGGCGCCTTCCACAGCCCGTTCATGGCGGACGCCGAGAAGGGCCTCGCCGCGTACCTCGCAGGTGGCCACGCGCCGGCCGAGCCCTCCGTCCCCGTGCTCGCCAACCGCACCGCAGGCTCGTACCCCGTCGACGAGGCCGCGCGCGTTGAGCTGCTCTCCAGCCAGGTTGCCAACCCCGTCCAGTGGGTGCGCACCCTCGAGGCCATGGCTGCGATGGGCGTGGACACCTTCATCGAGGTCGGGCCCGGCAAGACCCTCACGGGCCTCGTGACCCGCACGCTCGAGGGCGTCACTGCGCTGCCGTGCGAGACCGCGGAGCAGCTCGAGGCGGTTCTCGCCGCGCTTTCCGAGAAGGGGGAGTAGCCATGGCCGAGAAGACCGGTGCGCTCGAGCGCAACGCCTCCCGTCGCGTGGCCCTCGTGACGGGCGCGTCTCGCGGCATCGGCCGCGCCGATCGCCGAGGGGCTTGCCGCCGATGGCTTTGACCTCGCGCTCGTCTACGCGGGCAACGAGGCTGCCGCCGCCGAGGCCGTCGCGGCCTGCGAGCAGGCGGGCGCCACCGCGCGCGCCTATCGCTGCGACGTCTCGGACCCCGAGGCGGTCAAGTCCGTCGTCGACGCGGTCCTCGCGGACTTCGGGAGCGTCTGGGCCCTCGTCAACAACGCGGGCGTCACCCGCGACGGCCTGCTCGTGCGCATGAGCGACGAGGACTTCTCCCGCGTGATCGACGTCAACCTCAAGGGCGCCTTCCACACCGCCCGCGCCCTCGCGCGCGCCTTCATGCGCCAGCGCGGCGGCCGCATCGTGAACATGGCCTCCGTCGTGGGCCTCATGGGCAACGCCGGCCAGGCCAACTACGCCGCGTCCAAGGCGGGCCTGATCGGCCTCACCAAGTCGCTCGCGCGCGAGCTCGCTCCGCGCGGCGTCACGGTGAACGCCATCGCGCCCGGCTTCGTGGAGACGGACATGACGGCCGTCCTGTCCGAGAGCGTGGTCGAGGGCTATGAGAAGCAGATCCCCCTCGGCCGGCTTGCGAGCGCCGACGAGGTGGCCGCGGTCGCGCGCTTCCTCGTGAGCGACGCCGCGTCCTACGTGACCGGGGAGGTCATCCGCGTCGACGGCGGCATGGCGATGTAAACGCACGTGATGAAAAGGGACAGTCCCTTTTCATCAAAGGGAGCCTGATGAAAAGGGGACTGTCCCTTTCATCACGTTGGGAGATGAGATGGAACACAGGGTTGCAATCACCGGCATCGGTGCCGTGACGCCGCTCGGCAACACCGCCAAGGAGACGTGGGAGGGCATGAAGGCGCGGCCGTGCGGCATTGGCCCCATCACCCACTTTGACACGGAGAACTTCAAGGTCAAGGTTGCCGCCGAGGTCAAGGACTTCAACGGCGCCGAGCTTCTTGGCAAGCAGGAGGCGGCGCACCTGGACCTCTTCTCGCAGTACGCGCTCGTCGCCTCCGACGAGGCCATGGCCGACTCCGGCCTTGACGCCGAGGACGCGATCGATCGCGAGCGCCTGGGCGTCTACGTGGGCTCGGGCGTGGGCGGCATCAACGCCTTTGCCGACAACGTCCACGTCATCGCCGAGCGCGGCCCGCGCCGTGCCTCTCCCGTTCATGATCACGATGATGATCGCCAACATGGCCTCTGGCAACATCGCCATCCGCCACAAGGCGCTCGGACCCACCCTGCCCGTCGTGACTGCCTGCGCCACCTCCGCCCACGCCGTGGGCGAGGCCTTCCGCGCGATCAAGCACGGCTACGCCGACGCGATCCTGGCCGGCGGCGCCGAGGCGGATCATGCCCGACTCCATTGCCGGCTTCACGAGCTGCCGCGCCCTCACCACCAACCCCGACCCCTCCACCGCGTGTCGCCCCTTCGACGCGGAGCGCAACGGCTTGTCATGGGCGAGGGCGCCTGCGTGCTCGTTCTCGAGCAGTGGGAGCACGCCGTCGCGCGCGGCGCGCACATCTACGCCGAGGTCGTGGGCTACGGCAACACGACGACGCCTATCACATCACTCGCCCGGACCCCGAGGCCTCCGGCATCACGCGCGCCATCCGCCTCGCGGTCGAGGAGGGCGGCGTCAAGCCCGAGGAGGGCCTCTACATCAACGCCCACGGCACCTCGACCAAGCTCAACGACGCCTCCGAGACCCGCGGCTTCAAGCGCACTCGGCGAGACGCGCGCGCGCACGTCATCGTCCACCAAGTCCATGACCGGGCACATGATCGGCGCGACCGGCGCCGTCGAGGCCATGGCCTGCGCGCTCGCGCTCGAGGACGGCGTCGTGCCGCCCACCATCGAACTACCACACGCCCGACCCGGAGTGCGACCTCGACTACACCCCCAACGAGGCCGTGAGTGGAGCTCGCCTGGGCGCTCTCGACCAACCTCGGGTTCGGCGGACACAACGCGGCGCTCGCCCTGCGCGCCGTCGAGAGGCAAGCTAGCGATGGACGCTGCCAAGATCAAGGCTTTGGCCGACGTCATGAGCCACAGGCCTCTCCCGCGTGCGCGTCGAGGAGTCCGACGGGTCGGCGCGTCGAAGCTCGAGTGGCGCCGTCGCCCCTGCCGCCGCGCGCCGCCGTGCCGCCGCGGCTCCCGCGCCCGCGGCGCACCGCCCGCGGCGCCCGCGCCCGCGCCCGCTCCCGGCCCCGCTCCCGCCGCGGAGGCTGACGAGCCCCTGGACATGTCCCACCACCGCGGTGCGCCCCGATGGTCGGCGTCTTCTACGCCGCGCCCGCCCCCGGCGCCGAGCCCTTCGTGCACGTGGGCTCCAAGGTCAAGAAGGGCGAGACCCTCTGCGTCATCGAGGCCATGAAGGTCATGAACGAGGTCACCGCCGAGGCCGACGGCGAGATCGTCGACATCTGCGTGAAGGACGGCGACCTCGTCGAGTACGGCTGCTGCCTCATGAAGATCTACTAGATGCGACGAGGGCCATCCCTTTGTCGCATCGGGAGAGGAACGCATATGAACAAGGAAGAGCTCAAGGGCCTGCTGCCGCATCGCGAGCCCATGCTCCTTCTCGACGAGGCCGAGGTCGTCGACGGCGAGGCCCACGGCAGAATCACCATCACCGGTGACGAGTTCTTCGTCCAGGGCCACTTCCCCGGGCAATCCCGTCGTCCCCGGCGTCATCCAGTGCGAGATGCTCGCGCAGAACTGCTGCGTCCTTCTCGCCGACGACCTTGCCGCCAAGGGGGCGACGCCCCTGTATACGAGCCTCGACAAGGTGCGCTTCAAGCACCCCGTGCGCCCCGGCGACACCATCGAGCTCACCTGCCGCATCACCAATCACGCGGAGCCGCGGCCTTCCGCTTTGCCACCGGCGAGGCCCGCGTGAACGGCGAGCTGTGCTGCCAGGCGGAGATGTCCTTCGCCCTGATGTGATTCAAAAGGGGACAGACCCCTTTTGAATCATCGAACCCATGATTCAAAGGGTCTGTCCCCTTTGCATCACCCAGGAGGCGACGATGTTCGACAAGATACTCATTGCAAACCGTGGGCGAGATCGCCGTCCGCGTGATTCGCGCCTGCAAGGAGATGGGCGTCAAGACCGTTGCCGTCTACTCCACGGCCGACGCCGAGAGCCGCTGCACGTGGCGCTCGCCGACGAGGCCTACTGCATCGGCGGCCCCGCGTCCCGCCGAGAGCTATCTCAACGAGGATGCCATCCTCACCGTGGCCCTGCAGTCCGGCGCCAAGGCGATTCACCCGGGCTACGGGTTCTTCTCGGAGAACGCGCACTTGCTCGCGAGTGCCGCGAGTGCGGCCTCGTGTTCATTGGCCCCGATCCCGAGGTCATCGAGCGCATGGGCGACAAGGACGCGGCGCGCCGCACCGCGCGCGAGGCCGGCGTGCCCATCGTCCCGGGCTGCGACCTGCTGGCCGGCGGCCGAGGCGTCCGCGAGGGGCGGCCGCCCCCCATCGCGCATCGGCAAGCCCGCGCATACGCCCACGGCAACGTGGTCTCCGCTCGGCGAGCGCGAGTGCTCCGTGCAGCGCCGCAACCAGAAGCTCGTGGAGGAGAGCCCCGCCGCCGTGCCTGGACGAGCACCCCGGCGTGCGCGAGCGCATGCACAAGGCCGCCCGCGATCTCACGCGTGCCGTGGGCTACGTGGGCGTGGGCACGATCGAGTTCCTCTTTGCCGACGACGGTAACTTCTACTTCATGGAGATGAACACGCGCCTGCAGGTGGAGCACCCCGTCACGGAGTTCGTGAGCGGCGTCGACCTCGTCAAGTGGCAGCTGCGCGTTGCCTCCGGGGCCGAGCTGCCCTTCTCGCAGGACAACATCGAGATTGCGAACCACGCCATCGAGTGCCGCATCAACGCCGAGACGCCGGAGTTTCTCCCCTCGTGCGGCGAGGTCACGATGCTGCACGTTCCCGGCGGCCCGCAGGTGCGCTTTGACTCCGCGCTCTACGTGGGCGCCGTCGTCCCGCCCTACTACGACTCCCTGCTCGGCAAGCTCATCGTCTGCTCGTCCACGCGCGAGGAGGCCATCCGCAAGATGCGCTCCGCCCTCGGCGAGCTCGTGATCGAGGGCGTCTCGGAGAACAGCGAGCTGCACCTCGACATCCTCGCCAACCCCGAGTTCGTCTCGGGCAACTACCACACCAATCTGATGGAGCACCTCTATGAGTAAGCGCGAGAAGAGCGTCAACGCCCTCGAGGGACCCGTGACCGAGGTCGCCGCCGAGTTCCCCGAGCGCCACGTCCTCGTCAAGTGCCCGGGCTGCCGGCGCGTCATAGACCAGGACAAGCTCGTCGAGAACCTCGACGTGTGCCCCCGCTGTGGCGCCACCTGCGCGTCTCCGGCCGCAAGCGCATGCGCATGACCGTCGACGCGGGGAGCTTCGAGGAGTGGGGCCGCGAGCTCGCCGCCACGGACTTCCTCGAGTTCCCGGGCTACGCCGAGAAGCTCGAGGCGCGCCCGCGAGAGAGCCACGAGGCCGACGCCGTGCTCTGCGGCCGCGGCACGATCGGCGGCCAGGCGTGCGTGCTGTTCTTCATGAGCGCCGACTTCATGATGGGCTCGATGGGCTCGGTCGTGGGCGAGAAGATCACCGCACCTTCGAGCGCGCCACCGAGCTCGGCCTGCCGGTCGTGGGCTTCACCGTCTCCGGAGGCGCCCGCATGCAGGAGGGCACGACGTCGCTTATGCAGATGGCCAAGATCTCCGCCGCCGTGCGGCGCCACTCCGAGGCGGGCCTGCTCTACGTGACCGTGCTCACCGACCCCACCACCGGCGGCGTTACCGCGAGCTTTGCCATGGAGGGCGACGTCATCCTCGCGGAGCCGGGCGCCCTGGTGGCCTTTGCCGGCCCACGCGTGATCGAGCAGACCACGCACAAGCGCCTCCCGCAGGGGTTCCAGCGCTCCGAGTTCCTGCTCGAGCACGGCTTCTGCGACCTCATCGTTGAGCGCAGGGACATGCCTGCCACCATCGCCGAGCTTCTCGCCCTCCACGAGGGCGTCGCGCCGGCGCCGGCGCCCCGCACGCGCTCTCGCACGAGGAGCCCGCCGCGGCCGCGGCGCAAGGCCCAAGCGCACGCCGGAGCCCAGAGCGCCTACGACATCGTCAAGCTCACGCGCTCCACGGAGCGCGCGACGGCCCTCGAGCTGATCGAGCGCGGCCTGGACGGCTTTGTCGAGCTTCACGGCGACCGCCTCTTGCCGACGACGCCGCCGTGGTGGCCGGCATTGGCTGGAAGGGCGGGCGCGCCCTCACCGGTGATCGCCATCGAGCGAGGCAACACCACCAAGGAGCGCGTGCGCCGCAACTTTGGCATGGCCCATCCCGAGGGCTACCGCAAGGCCCTGCGCCTCATGCGCCAGGCCGAGAAGTTCCACCGCCCCGTGCTCTGCCTCGTGGACACCTCCGGCGCCTACTGCGGCATCGGTGCTGAGGAGCGCGGGCAGGGCGAGGCGATCGCGTCGAGCCTCGTGGAGATGAGCGGCCTCGAGACCCCCATCGTGAGCGTCGTGGTGGGCGAGGGCGGCTCCGGCGGCGCGCTGGCGCTGGCCGTGGCCGACCGCGTGCTCATGCTTGGCAGCGCCGCCTACTCCGTCGTGAGCCCCGAGGGCTGCGCGTCCATCCTGTGGAAGGACACCAAGCGCGCCGATGAGGCCGCCGCGGCCCTTCACATCACGGCCGCGGACCTCGAAAAGCTTGGTATCGTGGACGGGGTCGTGCCCGACCTCGGCCTCACGCACACCGAGATCGCCCACGACCTCGTGCGCCAGGTCGAGCTCGCCCTCGCCGAGCTCTCCGGCCTCGCGCCCGACGAGCTCGTCGCCCGCCGTTACGACAAGTTCCGCGCAATGGGAGGAAACCGCATATGCTCGCGATAGTGACCGACTCAACCTGCGGACTCACGCGCGTCGAGGCAACCGAGCTCGGCGTCACCGTGGTTCCCATGACCTACACCGTCGACGCGACCTGGCACGAGGAGGGCTTCGTTGGCGAGAACGGCGACTACGCCGAGGCCTTCTCGGGCGGCCACCACGTCGCCACCCACGCGGTGCGCACGTCAGTCTTCGAGCAGGTGTTCCGCGACCTGCTCGGCAAGGGCGACGAGGTGCTCTGCATCACCATCTCCTCGCGCCTCTCCGGGGCGTTCCGCAGCGCCGAGGACGCCGCGACGCACCTCGCGAGCGACAACCTCGCGGTTCTCGACTCCTGGGTCACGGCGGGGGCGCTCGAGTTTCTCGTCCGCCGCGCTCGCACCCTGGCCGACGGCGGCTGCACCCTTGCCGAGGTGGTCGCGGACCTCACGCGTCTGCGCCAGGACACGCGCATCGTCTTCAGCGTGCCGGACATGGACGCGCTGTCCCGCAGCGGCCGGCTCGGCGCCATCCGTCGCGCCGTGGCGACCAAGCTCAACCGCTACCCGGTGATGCGCCTGTCCGAGGGCGGCATCGAGAAGATTGAGGACGGGCGCGGCGCCCGCGGGATGGCCGCCGCGATGGCCGAGCAGGTGCCCTCCGGCACGAGCGACATGGTCATCTGCCACTTCGGCCCGCGTGGGGTCGAGGCGCGCGAGGTGTTTCTCGCCGTGCGCGCCCGCTTCCCGGAGGCCCGCGTCCGCGTGAAGGACGGCGGGCCGGTCCTCGCCGAGCACCTCGGCCTCGGCGCCGTGGGCCTCGCCTGGGCGTAGGTGCCGCGAACAAGCTTTGCTGCCTCGACGGGCGCACTTCTCGCCAACGCGCGAGAGTGCGCCCGCACTCATGAGTGCGGGCATCGAGTGCGGGCATAATTGCCGAGAAGAACCATCGAGTGCGAGGCTCTTCTCGGCATTTGTCGTTGAGTGCGCGCAACAAGTGCGGTCGGGCCCGCACTCATGAGTGCGGGCATCGAGTGCGAGGGGCAGGCGAGAAGGACGTTCTTCTCGCCCTCGTGTGCATATCGTGGAGGATGGATACGCCCGGGTCCGTGGCGTTTTGACAACAGCCACGCGGACGCGTAATGTTCAACGTCGCGTCAATCCGGGGCAGAGGTGCTGCTCGGCCCTTGAATACAACAAACAGGCACGTCGATAGGTATAGAAGGAGAGAACTTTGCCTACTATCAACCAGCTCGTTCGCAGCGGGCGCGTGAGCGTCAAGTCCAAGTCCAAGAACGCAGCACTGCAGCACAACCCCCAGAAGCGCGGCGTGTGCACCCGCGTCTTCACCACCACCCCCAAGAAGCCGAACTCCGCCCTTCGCAAGGTCGCCCGTGTGCGCCTGGTCAACGGCATCGAGGTCACGCCTACATCCCCGGCGAGGGCCACAACCTGCAGGAGCACTCCATCGTGCTCATCCGCGGCGGCCGCGTGCGCGACCTCCCCGGTGTGCGCTACAAGATCATTCGTGGCGCCTACGACTGCGCCGCCGTCCAGAACCGCCAGAAGGCGCGTTCGCGCTACGGCACCAAGCGCCCCAAGTAGTCCGTCACGTAATCGCACCCAAGATCTGAGGAGATACAAACATGCCGCGTCGTGCATCTAAGACTCACCGTCGCGAGGTCCAGCCGGACGCGGTGTACAACAACCGTCTCGTGACCCAGCTCATCAACAAGGTCCTGCTTGACGGCAAGAAGTCCACCGCCGAGCGCGTCGTCTACGGCGCGTTCGACATCGTCGCCAAGAAGTCCGAGCAGGACGCTCTGGCCGTCTTCAAGAAGGCCATGGACAACGTCCGCCCGACGCTCGAGGGCAAGCCCAAGCGCGTCGGTGGCGCCACCTACCAGGTGCCGATGGAGGTCAACTCCCGTCGTGCCACCCACCCTCGCCATCCGCTGGATCGTGAACTTCTCCCGCGCCCGCAAGGAGAAGACCATGGCCGAGCGTCTTGCCAACGAGATCCTCGACGCCTCCAACGGCGTCGGCGCTTCCATCAAGAAGTCGCGAGGATCTCTTCAAGATGGCCGAGGCCAACCGCGCCTTCTCTCACTACCGCTTCTAGTCCGCGAGATCGAGGGAAGCCCTATGGCAAAGCCTAAGTACAAGCTTGAGGACCTCCGCAACATCGGCATCATGGCCCACATCGACGCCGGCAAGACCACCACGACGGAGCGCATCCTCTACTACACCGGCAAGACCCACAAGATCGGCGAGGTGCACGACGGCGCCGCCACGATGGACTGGATGGTTCAGGAGCAGGAGCGCGGCGTGACCATCACCTCCGCGGCCACCACGTGCTTCTGGAAGGACCACGTCATCCAGATCATCGACACCCCGGGCCACGTCGACTTCACGTCCGAGGTCGAGCGCTGCCTGCGCGTCCTCGACGGCGCGGTGGCGGTGTTCGACGCCGTCGCCGGCGTCCAGCCGCAGTCCGAGACCGTCTGGCGTCAGGCCACCACGTACAACGTCCCCCGCATCGCGTTCATCAACAAGTATGACCGCATCGGCGCCGACTTCTTCCACGCCATCGAGACCATGAAGGACCGCCTGCACGCCAACGCCGTGGCGGCCCAGATCCCCATGGGCTCCGAGACCAACTTCTGGGGTCTCGTCGACCTGGTCACCATGACCGCATGGGACTTCAAGGAGGACGCCAAGGGCATGATTTACCCCGAGGTCATGGACGCCATCCCCGATGAGTTCGTGGACCTCGCCCAGGAGAAGCGCGAGGAGCTCCTCGACGCCGCCTCCAACTTCTCCGACGAAATCATGGAGGCCGTGCTCGAGGACGCCGAGATCCCCGTCGACATGCTCAAGGCCGCCCTGCGCAAGGGCGTCATCGCCAGCGAGCTCAACCCGGTCTTCGTGGGTTCCGCCTACAAGAACAAGGGCATCCAGGAGCTCCTCGACGCCGTCGTGGACTACCTCCCGAGCCCGCTCGACGTCGCCGAGATCGACGGCACCAACCTCAAGGGCGAGCCCGAGGTCCGTCACGCCGACGCCAAGGAGCCCTTCGCGGCCCTGGCCTTCAAGATCATGACCGACCCCTACGTCGGCAAGCTCACCTACATCCGCGTCTACTCCGGCCAGGCCGAGGCGGGCTCCTACGTCTACAACTCGGTCAAGGACAACCGCGAGCGTCTGGGCCGCATCCTCGAGATGAACGCCAACGACCGCGTCGACCGCGACGCCTGCTTCGCCGGCGATATCGTCGCCTGCGTCGGCCTCAAGAACACCACCACCGGCGAGACCCTCTGCGACGAGAAGCACCCGGTCATCCTCGAGTCCATGGAGTTCCCGACCCCCGTCATCTCCGTCGCCGTGGAGCCCAAGACCAAGGCCGAGCAGGACAAGATGTCGGTGGCGCTCACCAAGCTCGCCGAGGAGGACCCGACCTTCCAGGTGCGCACCAACCACGAGACCGGCCAGACCATCATCTCCGGCATGGGCGAGCTGCACCTGGAGATCATCGTCGACCGTCTGCGTCGCGAGTTCAAGGTCGACTGCAACGTCGGCAAGCCGCAGGTCGCCTACCGTGAGACCGCCGGGCCAAGGCCGTCATGCACGCCGAGGGCAAGTTCGTCCGCCAGTCTGGTGGCCGCGGCCAGTACGGTCACGCGATCATCGACATCGAGCCCAACGAGGAGGGCAAGGGCTACGAGTTCGAGAACGCCATCGTCGGTGGCGTCGTCCCGAAGGAGTACATCCCCTCCATCGACAAGGGCATCCAGGAGGCGCTCGAGAGCGGCGTTATCGCCGGTACCCGGTCGTCGACGTCAAGGTCACGCTCGTCGACGGCTCCTACCACGAGGTCGACTCCTCCGAGGCCGCCTTCAAGATCGCCGGCTCCATGGCGATCAAGGACGCCCTGAAGAAGTCCGATCCGATCCTCCTCGAGCCGGTCATGTCCGTCGAGGTCGAGACCCCCGAGCAGTACATGGGCGACGTCATGGGCAACCTCTCCAGCCGCCGCGGCAAGATCGAGGGCATGGACGACCGCTCGCGGCAACAAGGTCATCAAGGCCAAGGTTCCCCTGGGCGAGATGTTCGGCTACGCGACCGACCTGCGCTCCCAGACTCAGGGCCGAGCGTCCTACACGATGCAGTTCGACTCCTACGAGCCCGTGCCGAAGAACATCCGCGACGAGATCGTCGCCAGGCTGGAACAACGGTAAACTCGCGATCGTAAAGTAAGTCAATCGACCACGAGCCCTAGCTCATTTGGAGGTAACAGTGTCAAGCCAGAAGATCAGGATTCGCCTCAAGGGCTACGATCACGAGGTCGTTGATCAGTCCGCGAAGCTCATCGTCGACACCGCCCAGAAGACCGGCGCCCGCGTGTCCGGCCCCATCCCCCTGCCCACCGAGCGCAACCTCTACACGGTCATCCGCTCGCCGCACAAGGACAAGGACTCCCGCGAGCAGTTCGAGATGCGCACCCACAAGCGCCTCATCGACATCCTCGACCCCTCGCCCTCCACGGTGCCGGCGCGTCGACATCGAGATCAAGCTCTAAGCGGTCTCAGCGTTAACGGGCGCCCCGACCTCCAAACGGGTCGGGGGCTTTGCTGTCTGACGGCGCCTCGTTTTTCTCGCCAGGCTTTTTCTCTGCCTGCTCTTGCGTGTGTCCTGAAAAACTAGGCTGTGGCACAGCAGCTTGCGCCATAGCCTCACATTTAAGGACTCTGGCGAGCAAAAAACCGCAGGTCGAGTTACGACGCGTGCCACAGCCCCGTTTTTCAGCACACCTAAGGCGGCCGGCGTGCCACGGCGCCAATTTTCAGGACGTCTGTGTTACGGCTGCGCGGCGCTGCTTCCCGGGAACCCCCGCGCGGTATGATTGCGGGGTCGCGGATGCCCAACAAAGGAGCGCCCATGAACATCGTGTGCCTGGACCTTGAGGGCGTGCTCGTGCCGGAGATCTGGATCGCGTTCGCCGACGAGTCGGGCATCCCCGAGCTCGCCCGCACCACGCGCGACGAGCCGGACTACGACAAGCTCATGGCCTTCCGCCATCAGAACCCTGCACGAGCACGGTCTCGGCCTGCTGCAGATCCAGGACGTCATCTCCCGCATTGACCCCGCTGCCCGGGGCGCGCGCGTTTCTCGACGCGCTGCGCGAGCGCACCCAGGTCGTAATCTTGAGCGACACGTTCGAGGAGTTTGCTCGCCCCCTCATGGCCAAGCTCGGCTGGCCCACGCTGCTGTGCAACTCCCTCGAGGTGGCCCCGTCCGGCGAGATCCTCCGCCACCGCATGCGCTGCGAGAACTCCAAGCTCACGACCGTTCGCGCGCTCCAGTCCTGCGGCTATGAGACCATCGCGGCGGGCGACTCCTTCAACGACCTTGCGATGATCCGCGCGAGCAATGCCGGGTTTTCTCTTCCGCAGCACGCCCGCCATTCAGGAGGCCAACCCGGACCTGCCGGCGCTCGAGTCCTACGGCGAGCTGCTCGCCGCCATCACGGAGGCCCTCTAGCCATGCCGCGCCTCTACATCCTGCGGCACGGCCAGACCGAGTTCAACCTCCAGAAGCGGGTCCAGGGACACTGCGACTCCCCGCTCACGCCGCCTCGGGATGGAGCAGGCGCACGCCGCGGCGCCTGGCTGGTTGGCCGGGACCTGCGCTTTGACCGCATTGCACCTCGCCTCTTGGTAGGGCGAGAAGCACGCTCGAGGTGGTGGGAGTTTGGCTGCGGGCGTGAGCACCGCCTGGAGGTGGAGGGGCTCGCCTGAGCGAGCTACGGCCCCTTTGAGGGCGGGCTGGCGAGGACGTTCCGAGCGATTTTGGGACCCCGGCGACGGGCCCTGGGAGGGAGCGTCGCGCTGCGCTGGTTGTCACCAACCCTGACGGACATCGGATGATGGCGCCGGCTCGGAGACGGTGCTCGCCGTGAGCCACGGCCCCGCCACGGAGCTTGCCTGGGAGCGTTCACCGCGCGCTGCCCGCAGGACGTTACCTCGGCAACTGCTGCATCCTGGCCTTTGAGTTCAACCGACAAACGCGCGAGTTCAACACCGCCATCGTCAACCGTGAGCCACGGCTCCGCCACGGGGAGTTCAAGCTTTGGGACAGGCCTGCCCGCCAGGCCTGTCCCAAAAACTCTGAGGAGAAATAACCTGTCCCCTTTCCCAGACCGCCCACGCCAACGCCATCGATACGCCTTTTGGGGGCGCGGAAAACGGCAGTTATTTCTCTCAGAGGGTACAGGCCTTTTTGCAGCCGTAGACATTGGGACCAAAATTGTCCGGGGGCGTGTAGACCGCAGCTCAAAGGCTGTTTTGGGAATTCTTGTCTCGACCCGTGCAGACTAGACACCGTCACGGTCATCCAGGCTGGCCCCTGCGCTGTCTCGCAGGTCAAGACCAAGGCGACCGATGGCTACGATGCCGTCCAGATCGGCTTCGGCGACATCAAGGCCAAGAACGTCAACAAGCCCATGGCCGGTCACTTCGCCAAGCAGCCGGCGTCGAGCCCGTCCGCTACCTGCGCGAGGTCCGCGTCGAGAACGGCGAGGAGCACCACACCGGTGACGTCGTGACCGTCGCTGACTTCGCCGACGTCAAGGCCGTTGACGTCATCGGCACCTCCAAGGGCAAGGGCTTCCAGGGCACCGTCAAGCGCTGGAACTTCTCCCGCGGCCCCATGACCCACGGCTCCCGCAACCAGCGCCGCCCGGGCTCCATCGGCCAGTGCGCCTACCCCGCACGCGTCCGCAAGGGCCTGCACATGTACGGTCACATGGGCGACGCTCGCGTGACGGTCAAGAACCTCAAGCTCGTCCGCATCGACGCCGAGCAGAACCTCATGCTCGTCAAGGGCGCTGTCCCCGGCGGCAAGAACGCTCTCGTCCAGATCCGCATGGCCTAAGTGCCAGGAAAACTCTTAGGCTAACAAGGAGGACAGAATGTCCAAGTACGCTATCAAGAACGCCGAGGGGGCTCAGGTCGCAGAGGCCGAGCTCGCCGAGGGCGTCTTCGGCATCGAGCCGAACATCCCCGTTATCCACCAGTCCGTGGTTGCCATCGAGAGCAACGCTCGCCAGGGCACCCACTCCGTCAAGAACCGCCACGAGGTCTCCGGCGGCGGCGCCAAGCCCTATCGTCAGAAGGGCACCGGCCGTGCCCGTCAGGGTTCCACGCGTGCCGGCCAGTGGACCGGCGGCGGCGTGATCTTCGGGCCCACCCCGCGCAGCCACAACAAGCGCATCAACAACAAGATGGTCAAGCTTGCCATGCGCTCCGTGCTCTCCGGCAAGGTCGCCGACGGCGAGCTCGTGCTCGTCGACAGCCTCTCCTTTGAGAAGCCCTCGACCAAGCAGGCCGTGGCCCTTCTCGCCGCCCTGGGCATCGCCGAGAAGCGCGTGACCGTCGTCGTCTCCGACGATGACGTCAACGCCTACCTCTCCTTCCGCAACCTGCAGAAGGTCAACGTCATCGGCGTTTCCGAGGCCAACACCCGCAACCTCATCGACAACGGCGCCCTCGTCATGACCGCCGACATCGCGAAGCAGTTCGAGGAGGTGCTCGCATAATGAACTCCGTCTACAACGTGATCATTCGCCCGATCGTCTCCGAGCGTTCCTTCGACCTCATGGAGCAGGGCAAGTTTACCTTCGAGGTGGCCAAGAACGCTCCCAAGGAGGAGATCGCCGCCGCCGTCGAGAAGCTCTTCAACGTGCACGTGGTCAAGGTCAACACCATGAACGTCTCCGGCAAGAAGAAGCGCGTCCGCTACCAGACCCCTGGCACCACGCGCTCCTGGAAGAAGGCCGTCGTGACCCTCGCCGCCGGCGAGACGATCGAGATCTTCGGCAACCAGCAGGCTGCCGAGTAGCAGGCAATCCGCCCGGGCCCCTCGCGGGCTCGGGCTTGCATGCCGCGCGTGATGGATACGCGCGGTACCGTGGTAATCCGGTGTCGCCCGCCACTCCCTGAGCGGGACGGCCAACGGAAAAGAAGGGAAAGAGTCAATGGCAGTCAAGCACCTCAAGCCCACGAGCGCCGGCAGGCGTTTCCAGACGGTCTCGGACTTCGCCGAGATCACCTGCACCACGCCCGAGAAGTCTCTTCTCGAGCCGCTGCCCAAGAAGGCCGGCCGTAACAACAACGGCCGCATCACCACCCGTCACCAGGGCGGCGGCATCAAGCGTCGGTACCGCAAGATCGACTTCAAGCGCCGCATGGACGACGTGCCCGCTAAGGTCGCCACGATCGAGTACGACCCCAACCGCTCCGCCCGCATCGCGCTGCTCCACTACGCCAACGGCGCCAAGGCCTACATCCTGTGCCCCGAGGGCCTGCACGTGGGCGACGTGGTCATCTCCGGCGCCAAGGACGTGGACATCAAGCCCGGCAACTGCATGCCGCTCTCCGAGATCCCCGTCGGCACCCTGGTCCACGCCGTCGAGTTCCAGCCCGGCAAGGGCGCCGCCATGGCCCGCGCCGCCGGCACCTCCGTCCAGCTCATGGGCAAGGACAACGGCTACGCCGTCCTCCGCATGCCCTCCTCCGAGCTGCGCCGCGTCCTTCTCACCTGCCGCGCCACCGTCGGCGAGGTCGGCAACGCCGAGCACTCCAACATCGTGATCGGCAAGGCCGGCCGCAACCGCTGGAAGGGCGTGCGCCCGACCGTCCGCGGTACGGTCATGAACCCCGTCGACCACCCGCACGGCGGCGGCGAGGGCAAGAACCACACCTCCGGCCGTCCGTCCGTGACGCCCTGGGGCAAGCCGACGAAGGGTTACAAGACGCGCGACCCGAAGAAGGCCTCCAACCGCCTGATCATCCGTCGCCGCAAGTCCAAGTAGTCGCAACACGAGTAGTAGGAGATAGAAAGCATGAGCAGAAGTCTCAAGAAGGGCCCGTTCGTGGAGACTCGCCTCCTCGCGCGTGTCGCCGCTCAGAACGAGGCCGGCACCAAGGAGGTCATCAAGACCTGGTCGCGCTCCTCGACCATCTTCCCCGAGATGGTTGGTCACACGATCGCCGTCCACGACGGTCGCAAGCACGTGCCCGTGTACGTCACCGAGTCCATGGTCGGGCACAAGCTGGGCGAGTTCGCGCCCACCCGCACCTTCCGTGGTCACAAGGAAAAGTAGGGTAGGGAGCTAACATGCCTCAGAACAACACCAACGAGGTCCGCGCGACGGCCAAGTACGTGCGCGTTGCTCCGCGCAAGGCTCGCGCCGTCGTCTCGCTGATCCGCAACCTCCCTGTCGAGAAGGCCCTCGAGGTCCTGCAGTTCTCGACCCGCGCCGCCTCCGTCGACGTGGCCAAGGTCCTGCGCTCCGCGATCGCCAACGCCGTCAACAACAACGGCCTGCGCGAGGACAACCTCATCGTCAAGCTTGCCTACGTTGACGAGGGCCCCACGCTCAAGCGCATCCGTCCTCGCGCCAAGGGCTCCGCTTCTCGCATCAACAAGCGCATGAGCCACATCACCGTCGTCGTCGCTCCCCGAAAGGAGGCGTAAGCGAAAGCATGGGTCACAAGGTTCAGCCTACCGGCTTCCGTCTCGGCATCACCGAGGAGTGGCGTTCCCGCTGGTACGCCGATAAGAACTACGCCGAGACCCTCGGCAACGATCTCGCCATCCGCACCTACCTCGAGAAGCGCCTCGCCAAGGCCGCGCTCTCCCGCGTGGACATCGAGCGCGCCGGCGACAAGGTGAAGGTCACCATCTACACCGCCCGCCCGGGCATCGTCATCGGCAAGAAGGGCGCCGACATCGACGTCCTGCGCACCGACCTCGAGAAGGTCGCCGGGGTCTCCAAGGGCCAGGTCTCCGTCGACGTCGTCGAGATCAAGCGCCCCGAGCTCGACGCCAACCTCGTCGCCCAGTCCGTGGCCGAGCAGCTCGAGCGGCGCGTCGCCTTCCGTCGCGCCATGCGCAAGGCCGTCCAGTCCGCTCGCAAGGCCGGCGCCAAGGGTATCCGTATCCAGTGCTCCGGTCGTCTCGGCGGCGCCGAGATGGGCCGCCGCGAGTGGTACCGCGAAGGTCGCGTGCCCGCTGCACACCCTGCGCGCCAAGATCGACTACGGTCAGGCCACCGCCCGCACCACCATGGGTGCCTGCGGCGTCAAGGTTTGGATCTACTTCGGCGAGAAGCTCCCCGGCCAGGCCACCCCGCGCCCGGCGCTCGAGGGCTCCAGCCGTCCCCGTCGTGGTCGCAATGAGAGGAGGGGCCGCTAATGCTCGCACCTAAGCGTGTCCTTCACCGCAAGGTGCAGCGCGGCTCCATGAAGGGCCACGCCAAGGGCAACACCGAGCTGCACTTTGGCAGCTACGGCATCCAGGCGCTCGAGGCCCACTGGATCACCAACCGCCAGATCGAGGCCTGCCGTGTCGCCATGACCCGTTACATGAAGCGTGGCGGTAAGGTCTGGATCACGATCTTCCCCGACAAGCCGATCACCCAGAAGCCGGCTGAGACCCGTATGGGCTCCGGCAAGGGCAACCCCGAGGAGTGGGTGGCCGTTGTCAAGCCGGGCCGCATCATGTTCGAGATCGACGGCGTCTCCGACGAGGTCGCTCGCGAGGCCCTGCGTCTTCGCCCAGCACAAGCTGCCCATCAAGAGCAAGATCGTCGCCCGCACCGACCAGGACGGGAAGGAATAGTCAATGAAGTACACCGACAAGGCCATGAGCGATGAGGAGCTCGCCAAGAAGCTCGAGGAGGCCGCGCTGAGCTCAGAGCTCGGCGAGAGATTGCGCGCGGCGACAGGCCTGCCCCTCCGAGAGATCACCGTTTCTTGAGGATCTCGAGGAGCTCCTATGCCTACCACCGCGCCCGGCTCGGCCGCGACGCTACGCCGCGCTGCGTTCGCGACGGAGGCCCCTTCCGCTCCATGGGCGGCGGCCGCGGCTACCGCGCCGTGCACGCGGCGCTGCGCGGCGCCGGGTGCGCGGGTCTCGGAGAAGGTCGTGAGGAGGCTCATGCGCGAGCGGGGGCTCAGCGCGGCCAGGCGCCGGCGCCGGGGTGGAGCTCCTACGCCGGCGAGGCCTCGCCCGCCCCACCGAACCTCCCGCTGCGCCCGACGGGACGCACGACTTCTCCGCGCCCGCCCCGAACCTGCTCTG
>VOFD01001816.1_pt1 | contig 22533 bp, 27 predicted proteins | sample 5384101 | NCBI WGS metagenome assembly VOFD01 (sample SAMN12384723, study PRJNA508395) | human gut metagenome | isolation source: healthy gut C | host: Homo sapiens
AGGGGCTTCAGCGTGTCGGCCACCAGCGCGGCATAATTCTTCGAGCGTTCGCGCCCCACCAGCAGCCCGGGGTCGAAGGCGGGGTTGGACACCATGGCCAGTATCTCGCCCGTGGCAGGCTCTATGGCCACGATGCTGCCCACCTTGCCCGTGAGCAGCCGCTCGCCCAATTGCTGCAGTTCCATGTCGAGCGACAGGTGATGTCCTGCCCGGCGCGGGGGGCGATGTCCTCCCGCCCGTCCTCGTAGCGGCCTTGGATGCGTCCTCGGGCATCACGCAGCAATATCTCCACGCCATTCTCGCCCCGTAGTTCCTTCTCGTACACGTACTCGATGCCGTCGCGCCCGGCATAGTCGCCCTGGCGGTAATAGTCATCCTCCTCCAACTGCCGGGGCGACACTTCGCCGATGCTGCCCAGCACGTGCGCCGCGCTGGGATAGGCATATTCGCGCAAGGTGCGGTTCTGCAGGTAGAAGCCGGGAAACTTGTAGCCCAGCTGCTGGAAAGCGGCCACATCCTCCATCTCCAGCTGCGACATGAAGGTTTGCGGCGTGTAGGGGGAATAGCCCCGGTTCTTGCGGCGGTTCTTGATGTCGGCCATGCGCCCGTCGAAATACGCCCGGTCGATGCCCAGCGTGCGGCACAGCTCCAGCGTGTCGAGTTGCTGTACCTCACGCATGATGACGTTGATGTCGTAAGCAGGCTTGTTGTACACCAGCAGCCGCCCGTCGCGGTCGTATATCAGCCCGCGCGGGGCATAGAGCGTGCGGTGCAGCAGGGCGTTGCTCTCCGCCCCCTCCTTGTATTTGGTCTCGACTACCTGGAGGGAGAAAAGGCGCACGACGTACACCAGCACGACCCCCACGATGATGGCCGATACCACGTATTTCCGGTTCTGGTAGGGATTGTTGAGCATGGGCGGTCAGCGTCGTTTAATCAGTTGCAAGCCCAGCACGATGACCAGCGTGACGGCCGAGGCCAGGCAGGCATGCCACAGGGTGTCGAAGAAATGCGCCAAGGTGAACGCTTCCAGGAAATAGATGGCCAGGTGGTGCACCACCACCAGCACGGAGGCGTATTTCACATAATTGCCCATGCCCAGCGTGGCCATCGAGGGGGTGAAGTCGTTGTTGTCGTCGCCCGCGCCGAGCAGCTTGACGAGCGGGTCGCGCAGGAAGCCCGCCAGCACGCAGGCAAAGGCGTGCAGCCCCAGCGTGTCGGCAAAGGCATCTACCGCCATGCCCAACCCGAACGACAGCACCAGCGTGAGCCAGCGCGGCGTGCGCACCGGCAGCGACAGGATGAACAGCACGTAAACGTAGGGATTGACAAACCCCAGGAACTGCACGTGGTTGAGCACCAGTACCTGCACCAGCACCAGCACCACAAAGCGGATGATATTCTGTATGACCGTCTGCAACATGAACAGGGTGAGAAGTAAGAGGCAAGAGGTAAGGGGTTAGGAACACCCTCCTCCGCATCTGTCTCTTTATCGTTCTCTTTTTATTCTATACAATACAATAATATTCGGTGAAACTGTAGAGACAAGGCATGCCTTGTCTCTACCCACGTCACGCCTATATTCCAGCATGTAGGAGGCACGTCATGCCTTGTCTCTACATGGGCAGAGAGGATTCCAACGCCTCCTGCTCGTCCCGGTTTTTATAATCAATGACCTGCACATTGGAGATGCGGCGGAAATCGGTGGCCAACCGCACCTGAATGTGATAGAAAGCATCGCCCTCGTCGCACGTAAAATTCTCGATGACCCCTACCGGGATGCCTTCGGGGAAGGTGGTGGTCAGCCCGCTGGTCACGATGGTGTCGCCGATGTACAAGTCCACGTGTCGCGGGATGTCGGTCAGCTGGGCATAGCGGTAATCCAGCCCGTCCCACCCCAAGGGGCCGAAATAGTTGTTGCGTTTGATTTTGCAGTTCACCTGTATCAACGGGTTGAGCAGGGAAATGACCGTGGCGAAGCGGTCGGACGTGGTCTGCACGATACCCACCACGCCCTCGGGACCCACCACGCCCATGTCGGGACGCAGGCCGTCCGAAGCCCCCCGGTTTAGCGTGATGTAGTTGCGCACCCGGTTGGTCGTGTTGTGGATGATGCGTGCGGGGATGTATGCCACCTCCTGCTCCGGCTGCACGAAGCGGGTGGTGTCCGGCAGTCCGGCCCGTACCAACGCCAGCTCGTTCTCCAACACGGCGATGCGCTCCTTGAGCCGGGCGTTCTCCCCGGACAGTCCCTCGTTGTTCGAACGCAGCTTGAAGAAGTCCGTCACACGCCCGCTCACACTGTACAAACCCGCAATGAGCGCATTGCTCGACGAGAAGAACACGCTGCCCGCATACCGCCCGTTGCCCACAAACAAAGCGAATGAGGCTATTTCCAACAACAGAAACAGCCCCACGATGCTATACCGGGCAAGGAAAAGGAATAACTTGTGCATAAACCTCCGACCCCAAAAACACCCCCAACCCCCTAAAGGGGGCTTTCGGAAAAATACCATTAAAAGCATACTTGTAGAGACGCGGCGTGTCTATCCCCCCCTTCAGGGGAGGGGGTCACCTGATAAGGAACGAATACTTGTCCACGTTCTTCAACGCGATGCCCGTGCCGCGCGCCACGGCGTGCAGGGGGTCGTCGGCAATGTGGAACGGGATGTTCAGCTTGTCGGTGAGCCGCTTGTTCAGCCCGCGCAGCAACGCGCCGCCGCCCGTGAGGTAGATGCCCCGCTGCACGATGTCGCTGTACAGTTCGGGAGGCGTCTGTTCCAACGCGCTCAGAATGGCCGTCTCTATCTTCGAGATGGACTTTTCGAGGCAGTGGGCAATCTCCTGGTACGACACCGGCACTTCCATGGGCAGGGCCGTCATGCGGTTCGGCCCACGCACGATGTAGTCTTCCGGGGCTTCTTCGCCCAGGTCGGTCAAGGCCGCGCCCACGTTGATTTTAATCAGCTCGGCGGTGCGCTCGCCCACCTTGATATTGTGCATGTGGCCCATGTATTCCACGATGTCCTGCGTGAGGTCGTCGCCCGCGATGCGTATCGACTTGTTGGACACGATGCCGCCCAGCGATATGACGGCAATCTCCGTGGTGCCGCCGCCTATGTCCACAATCATGCAGCCCGCCGGTGCTTCCACGTCGATGCCGATGCCCATGGCCGCCGCCATCGGTTCGTATATCATGTACACCTCGCGCCCCCCGGCGTGTTCGGACGAGTCACGCACGGCGCGTATTTCCACTTCCGTGCTGCCCGAGGGAATGCATACCACCATCTTCAGGCTGGGCATGAACAGGCGGTTCTTGCTCGGTATCATCTTGATCATGCCGCGTATCATCAGTTCCGCCGCGTAAAAGTCGGCTATCACCCCGTCGCGCAACGGGCGCACGGTGCGGATGCCCTCGTTCTCCTTGCCCTGCATCTGGCGGGCTTTCTCGCCGATGGCCAGCAACTTGTCCGAACGCTTGTCGAGTGCCACCACCGACGGCTCGTCCACCACGATTTTATCATTGTGTATGATAATCGTGTTGGCCGTGCCTAGGTCGATGGCAATTTCTTGTGTGAAGGAAAACAGTCCCATACAATAATAATGAACAGTTAACAATGAACAATTAACAATGAACGGTCAACAATGAACAATGAACACCTAACAATGGACAATGAGCAGCAGACCACGGGAAACGGCTTCCCCGCCATCCATTGTTCATTGTTAATTGTTCATTGTTCATTATTCATATTCATTTTTTAGTGTTTAAAATGCCTGTAGCCCGTAGACACCATGGCCATGCCGTTCTGGTTGCAGGAATCCACCGATTCGTTGTCGCGGATGGAGCCGCCCGGCTGTATCACCGCCGTGATGCCCGCCTCGTGGGCTATCTGCACGCAGTCGGCAAAGGGGAAGAAGGCATCCGAGGCCATCACCGCCCCTTGCAGGTCGAAGCCGAACGAGCGTGCCTTCTCAATGGCCTGCTCCAGGGCATCCACGCGCGAGGTCTGCCCCACCCCGCTGGCACACATCTGCTTGTTCTTCGCCAGCACAATGGCGTTCGACTTCGAGTGCTTCACAATCTTGTTGGCGAACAGCAGGTCCTCCACCTGTTCGGGCGTGGGGGCTTTTTCCGTCATGGGCTTCAGCTCGTCGGGCGTTTCGGTGTGCGTGTCGCGGTCCTGCACCAGCACGCCGTTGAGCAACGAGCGGAACTGACGGCTGCGCGTCTTGTTGCCCTTTGCAATCAAGATGATGCGGTTCTTCTTCTGCCCCAGTATTTCGAGCGCGTCCATGTCGTAGTCGGGCGCGATGATGACTTCGAAGAATATCTTGGTGATTTCCTCGGCCGCAGCCTTATCGATGACGGCATTCGTCACCAGCACACCGCCGAAGGCCGACACGGGGTCGCCCGCCAACGCGTCCTTCCACGCTTCGAGCACCGTGGGGCGCGAGGCGATGCCGCAGGCGTTGTTGTGCTTCAGGATGGCAAACGTCACTTCGTCGAAGTCGTTGATGAGGTTCGTGGCCGCATCGATGTCGAGCAGGTTGTTGTAGGAGATTTCCTTGCCGTGGATTTGCTCGAACATGTCGTCGAAGTTGCCGAAGAAGAAACCCCTCTGGTGCGGGTTCTCGCCATAGCGCAGCACCTTGGCGTTGTCCTCGGCGCAGCGGAACGCGCTGGCATTGTCGCCGTCGAAGTAGTTGAAGATGGCACTGTCGTAGCGTGACGACACGGCAAACGCCTCCTTGGCAAACCACCGGCGTTCTTCCAGCGTGGAGGCCGCCCCCCGCTCGTCCAGCAAGTCGAGCAGCGGCTCGTACTGCGCCTGCGAAGCCACGATGAGCACGTCGTTGTAGTTCTTCGCCGCCGCGCGGATGAGCGAGATGCCGCCTATGTCGATTTTCTCGATGATGTCGGCCTCGCCCGCCCCCGAAGCCACCGTGGCCTCGAACGGGTACAAGTCCACAATCACCAGGTCGATGCCCGGTATGTCATACTGCGCCACCTGCTCCCGGTCCTGCCCGTTGTCGCGGCGGTTGAGAATGCCGCCGAACACCTTCGGGTGCAGCGTCTTCACCCGCCCGCCCAGGATGGAGGGATAGCCCGTGAGGTCTTCCACCGCCTCGCACGGCACACCCAGCGATTCGATGAACGCCTGCGTGCCCCCGGTGGAAATGAACGACACGCCCGCCGCGTGCAGTTTCTTGATTATTTCGTCTAACTTCTCCTTGTGATAGACTGATACTAAAGCCTTTTTAATCTGTTTTGTATCCATTGGTTTCCCTGTTGTTTTTTAGATGTGCAAATGTAGGAAAAACAATTTGTTTTCCAATGGCGTTCAAGTATTTTAAAAATAAACTTGTCCGCATGGAAAGATTTCCTATCTTTGCGTGTCGGGAGGCGGGACTTGGCGCGAAGAGAAACACCAACAAAAACAAACGGCAACATGATGAAAAAGCAAAAATGAAAAAATCAGCGAATGGCTGTTGGACATATCCAAGTACATCACTACCGCAGTGGTCGTGGCATCTTTCTTTGATGCAATAAACAATGGCCGTAGTATTTCTGTCGGCATCTTGTCGTCTTTGGCTGCCTTGATGATAGGCGTTTATTTAAAGTAAGTAAAAAAAGGAGGTCTATTATGTTTTTAGATTTGTTACCGTTTCCTGTACGTCATCGCCGTAGCGGTTTCTCTGTGATTTACTTCAAGATACAGGACAAAAAAGAAGAGAAGAAACAGAGCTGATCCTTTGGAGGGGAGCCCTCCGCTCCTTCCCGACAGCCCACCCAGACCCCGCACCACACCCACATGCTCCCTGCGCTTCACCCGCCCGGGTCGAAGCCGTTTTCCACCCCAATCCACATCCTTAACGCGCTTTCCCTTTTTTTAAGTAAAGGTCCGTATCCCTTTAGGCAAAAGGGTCGTACCCTCTTTAGGCAAAGGTACCCCGGCAAAAAGGTCCCCCCTTTGGGCAAAAGGGTCGTACCCCTTTGGGCAAAAGGTCCGTACCCCTTTGGGCAAAAGGGTCGCGGTCTTTAAGCAGGTGGTAAAGCCCCCTTTAGGGGGTTGGGGGTGTCTCTTTTATAGGGGTTGGGGAGGCTCTTAGGCAAAAGATGCGCCCGGCTTCCACCGATCACCGAGTTAAACTTTCATAAACTTTGCTAAAACCACCAATCCTCCCGCCACCCCGAGCGATGATTTTTCCCACCGGAAGGCTGCGGTTTCGGGCGGCTTTGACGTATCTTTGCACCAGGATACAAATTGCCTATGGACGCAAAAATCAAACTCCCAAGCTTCCTTCGACCGCCAAGCTGCCACATACGACGTGGACATGAACGGCGCCATGCCAGAAAGGCATACAAACCGATACTCACCGAAATACTTGCACAGAATTACTCCAGCCTGCTGGATGTCGGCGCCGGGACGGGCGAAATGCTCCGGATGCTCATCAACGCCCGGCCCGAAGCCCGCTATGCCGGCATCGACCTGGCGGAAAACATGCTGAAGGTGGCCGAGGAAAAGCTCGGCAGGTCGGCCGACCTGCTGCAAGGCGATGCGGAAAAGCTCCCGCTGCCCGGCCATTCGTTCGACATCGTCATTTGCAACGACTCGTTCCACCACTACCCCAACCCGGCAACAGCCCTCGCCGAATTCAAACGGGTGCTCAACCCGGGCGGGATGCTGCTCATCAGCGACTACCGCATGGCATTCCCGCTGCGGCAACTGATGAACCTTTTCATCAGGTATAGCCAAGACGGGGACGTGCACATTTACTCAAAGGGAGAACTACGTCGCCTGACGCAGGATGCGGGCTTCACACATTGGATCTATAAGGACATAGGGAACAACGCCTTCATCATGACCGCCCGGAAAGCGGGAGAAATCCAATAGCCGACGAGCCACGCACCGTCATCAAGATTGCGAAGTACCAAGCGTGCCATTTCCACCAACGCCCCAAACGGAAAAAAACGTCATATGTGCTATGCGTCTTTATAATTCTCCGTACTTTTGCACCACATTATAAAACAGGTATGTTATGCGAATAGACATTATCACGGCCGTGCCCGAACTGCTGGAAAGCCCGCTGAACCACTCCATCGTGAAGCGGGCGCGCGACAAGGGGCTGGTGGACATCGTGGTGCACAACCTGCGCGACTACTCCACCGACAAGCACCGCCGCGTGGACGACTACGCGTTCGGCTTCGCCGCCGGCATGGTGCTGCAAATAGAGCCGGTGGACCGCGCCATCACCCAGCTGCGCAGCGAGCGGACATACGACGAAGTGATTTACACCTCGCCCGACGGGGAACGCTTCAACCAGCGCATGGCCAACCGCTACTCCATGTGCGAGAACCTCATCATCCTGTGCGGGCACTACAAGGGCATCGACCACCGCATACGCGAACACTTCATCACCCAGGAAATATCCATCGGCGACTTCGTGCTGACGGGAGGCGAACTGCCCGCCGCCATGATGGCCGATGCCATCGTGCGGCTGATACCGGGTGCCATCGGCGACGAGACCTCGGCCCTCTCGGACTCGTTCCAGGACAACCTGCTGGCCCCGCCCGTGTACACCCGCCCGGCGGAATACAAGGGATGGCGCGTGCCGGACATCCTGCTCTCTGGCCACCAGGCCAAGGTGGAGGATGGCTGCATCAACAGTCGGTGGAACGCACGATGCGCTTGCGACCCGACTTGCTGGAGGATGAACCCTAACCCCCCAACCCCCTGAAGGGGGCTTTTGCCGGATATGCCGATGGATTGGCCTACCGCTTATATGATACTGATTAACCTGGCCGCAGCGGGTATATTCGCCCGCGACAAGTGCCTGGCCCGGCAAGGCCGTGAACGCATCCCCGAACGCACACTGCACCTGCTGGAGGCCTTGGGCGGATGCTTCGCCATCCTGCCGCTGGTGTACCTCATCCACCACAAAAACCGCAAACCGGCTTACTTCCTGTGGACATGGGGCTTCGCGGCAGTGTGGACTTTCGGGTGGGTGTGGCTGCACAACCGATAAGCCGATTGCACGATTCAGCCATTCAACGTTTCTGCCATTCAACGATTATACAATCATGAACAATATCAAAACTCCAGGCCACATCGCCTTGTTTGCGGCCAACGTGATATTCGGCTTCAACACGCCTGTCTCGCGCTCGCTGATGCCCGACGAACTTGACCCGCTGGTGCTCACGTTCTTCCGCATGGCCGGTGCCATGGTGCTGTTCTGGTGCGTGTCGCCGTTCACCAAGCGGGAGCACGTGCCCGCCAAGGACGTGCTGCTGCTGTTCTGCGCCTCCGCGCTCGCCATCGTGCTGAACCAGATGCCGTTCATCTCCGGCCTGTCGATGACCTCGCCGATAGACGCGTCCATCGTCATCACCATACTGCCCATCGTGAGCATGTTCCTGGCCGCCCTCATCCTGAAAGAACCGATTACGTGGAAGAAAGCCATCGGTGTGGCGGTGGGGGCTTCGGGAGCATTGCTGCTCATCCTGAGCCATGCCGGGAACGGGCAGGGGCGCAGCAGCCTGTGGGGCAACCTCATCATCTTCGGCGGCGTGGTGTCCTATTCGTTATACCTCACCCTGTTCAAGGGGCTGATATCGCGCTACACGCCCGTCACCCTGATGAAGTGGATGTTCCTTTTGCCACCCTGATGTGCACACCCGTCTGCCACCACTCCCTGGCCGCGACCGACTTCGCTCCCTGGCACCCGGCACCTGGCTGCGGGCAGGCTACGTGGTATGCTTCGCCACATTCATCACCTACCTGCTCATCCCCATCGGACAAAAAGTGCTGCGCCCCACCACGGTGAGCATGTACAATTACGTGCAACCGGTGGTAACCGCCTTGGTAGCCGTCAGTATGGGGCAAGACACGTTCGGGTGGCACAACGTGCTGTCGGCCCTGCTGGTGTTCGCAGGCGTATACCTGGTCACCACCAGCAAGTCGCGGGCACAAATGGAGACAGAAAAGAACGGCCATCCCCGGGCAAACAGGTAAACGAGAGACCGGTCACGGAACACGGAAAGAAAGATGCCCAAGATTGTCAAACCACATAAATTCACTACCTTTGTAACGAAATGAAAATAGAATGACAATGAGTGCAATTGACATCATCAAAGGTATTCTCATCTACATGTACGGACAGGATCATAATCCACCCCATTTACAATCAAAGATGGAGGAGAATGGTCAAAGCCGCTTAGTTGAGGGCAAAGGCTCTTCAAAGACAATCAACATTATAAATGAGTATATAGACAAACATGAGGTGGAACTCTTAGCTCTGTGGGAAAAGGCACAACGCGGAGAAACCATCGAAAAAATCAAACATTAATGCCATTATAATTATATAATTATGTTATTGCTGGTTACATCGGCAGAGTATATGGGCGGACACACGCTGCTCTGCACTTTCAACAACGGGGAAAAGAAGAAGGTGGATTTGACACCATTGCTAAAGTTACAAGCCTACAAAGAACTGGAGGATGTAAACGAGTTTGTTCGATATGGTGTTGACGGGACCGTTTTTGGGGCAAATGGAGCTGACATCGCACCGGAATATTTGCTTGAACACGGCAGCAACATTTAACTATGACCGAAAAAGAAAAAGCCGCGCTCGGGATGATATACAACCCGAACCGCGACCCGGAATTACAAGCCGAGATGCAACGCACCCACGCCCTGGTGCATGAATACAACCTGCTGTCGCCCCTGCAGGAGGAAGAACGGGCGGACATGCTGCGCCGCCTGCTGGGACGGTGCGGCAAGGGAGCCACCATCGTGTCGCCCTTCTTCTGCGACTACGGATACAACATCGAGGTGGGCGACCACTTCTTTGCCAACGCCGGGCTGGTGGTGCTCGACGGGGCACGGGTGCACATCGGCCACAACGTGTTCATCGCCCCGCACGTGGGCATCTACACGGCAGGCCACCCGCTCGATGCCGCCGAACGGCGCGAAGGGCTGGAATACGCCCGCCCCGTGACCATCGGCGACGACGTGTGGATAGGCGGCGGGGTGAGCATCCTGCCCGGCGTCAGCATCGGCGACCGCTGCGTCATCGGCGCAGGCAGCGTGGTGAACCGCGACATCCCCGCCGACTCGCTCGCCGTGGGCAACCCGTGCCGGGTGATAAGAAGCCTCCGCAAAGAAGGTGTGCCGGAATAGGATTTAGCACACGGAATACACGGATGATACGGATTTGCACAGATATTCCATCTTAAATATCTATGGACAAATCCGTATCATCCCCGTGTGCTCTTGTTTCGCCCCCGTGGGGAGGCTCTTCCCTACTTCCCGCACATCTGCCTCAGCCAGGCATTGCCTGCCATCCACTGCTCGGGGAAGGTCCAATGGCCGGTTTCGAGGAAGAGGTGCAGCTCCTTCGCTCCGGGTATGACGTTGTAGGCCGCATACAGGGACGTGGGCGGGCAGGTGAGGTCGTTATACCCCCAGCTGTACCACCCCGGCACCTGCACCCGGCGGGCGAAGTTCACCACGTCGAAGTAAGCCAGCGTTTCCACCTCACCCGGGAGCGGGCGTGGCATGGCGGTAGTAATGCGGCCACCCGCCAGCCCGCCCGTTGAGGTAGCCCGCATAGTCGCACAAGGCGGGATAATAAGCGGCCAGGAACTTGATGCGCTTGTCCAACGCGGCGGTCACGATGGAGAGCGCCCCGCCCTGGCTGCCGCCGGTCACGCCCACGGTCTCGCCGTCGAACTGCGGCAAAGTATAGATGAAATCCACCGCCCGCACGCAGCCCACGTACACCCGTTTGTAGTAGTGCCGGTCACGGTCGTTCTTGTTGATGGAATGGTATTCGCGCAAAGCACCGTTCGACAGGTTGTCGTACATTTCCCTCGGCAAGTTCACCGGCACACCGTGTATGCCTATTTCTAAGCTGATGATGTCATCGGCAATGCGCGTGCCGCCGTAGGACGCACACCCGCTCCCGGCACGTGGAGCAAGGCAGGATACTTGCCCGGCTTCTTCGGCACGGAAAGCATCCCGTACATGCGCGAGCCGTTTGCCCGGTCGTTGCGGAAGCTCACGTGGTACACGTCCACGGCATCCGTGCATTTTTCGGGCACCAGCGTCATGCGCGGCTCGAGCGACACCTTGCGCGCCTCGGCGATGGCTTCGGCCCAAAAAGCGTCAAAGTCCTTCGGGTCGGCCGTGGTGGGCTGTATGCGGTCCACGTCCACCCCCACGGTGGCCATGCCCTCATAACGGCGGCCGTCCACCTTGGCCGTCACCTTGCAGCGCAGGAAGCCCGGCTCCTTCATCGAAGCCTTCAGCGTGGTCTTGCCCGTGGGCAGCACCACGTCCTGCTTCGTCACGGTGGGGAAACATTCGGGACCTAACTCATAGTCCACCGTGACACCCTCCAGCAAGTTCTCGTGCTTGAACACCTGCACGTTGAACGTCACTTCTTCCTTTGCCTTGCATTGCCAGTCGGTACGGTCGGGCGACACCACCACCGTGACCAGCTTCTGTGCCGGTTGTGCCGACACGCCTGCCCCCACATGCCTGCGAGGAGCAGGGCGAGAATAGCTGTTTTCTTCATGATTGGTTATTTAATAATGTATTTGGGTTACACTGCTCATTTCTCCATCCACGAAATGGAAATGCGTACCGGGCATGTCGGTGCTCAAATCCCCGTCATACTTCCAATCCTCCATCACAGTACTTCCTACCGTGCTCATGCTTGCCCGGTCAGGCTTACCCATGAACGACAACACGGAGTCTTTCGGCATACCGATGTACACCGGTATCCGGCCTTGCTCTGTTTTAATTTCCACATATTGCTTTTCCGGTTCCTCCTCCTCGCCGAAACCGTAAACAGCCACAAAGGCTATGAACAGGCCCCCAGAATGAAACCTAATAGGAATGATAGCACTTTCATGATACGCTTCCCCCATTTTATGCCACAAAGGTAACCAAGTTTTGAGAATGTGCGCGTACACAGCGGTGGCAGACGGATGCTTTAGGAAAGTTTAACGTAGTGCGGGAATGAAGCTGACCGTTTCATCCCCAACATCCATCGGAGCAGGTACGAGGTACTGACCGGTATGGTCAAGGCACGTTATCCACATGACTAAGGCAACTTGCCAGCACAAGTTCTCCAAATCGTGGGCAGTAGAATATCCCGGCACAATTGGGAAAACATCTGCTGGGAAACAGGAAAACAGGTACGGACGAAAGGGGAAATATATGCCTGCGGATAAAAAATTTTTCCTTAAGTTTGCAGGCGTAACTACAAGCAGAGGCAAGAGGAGGAGAAAGGGCAAGGTCAACGGCCTTGTGGTGTTTAGCGCAGGGCATCGCCCTACGGGAAAAAGGACATTCGCGCATTTCGCGTTATTTACATCCCCCCAATCTGAAATCTGAAATCTGAAATCTGAAATCTGAAATCCTATAATATTATGTCGAAGAAGATACAAGTTGGCATCATCGGAGGGCCGGCTACACGGCCGGCGAGTTATTGCGCATCCTGATTTTCCACCCGCAGGTGGAAGTAGCGTTCGTACACAGCAGCAGCAATGCGGGCAACGCCGTGAGTGCGGTACACGAGGGACTCTTGGGCGACACGAACCTGCGATTCACCGACGCGCTGCCGCTGGATCGGGTGGACGTGCTGTTCCTGTGCTCGGCGCATGGCGACAGCCGCAAGTTCATGGAGTCGCACCACGTGCCGGAGGAGGTGCGCGTCATCGACCTCTCAACCGACTACCGGGCACAGAGCGCGGAGCACTCGTTCGTCTACGGCTCGCCCGAATTGAACCGTGAAGCTATCTTCCGGGCGCAGCGCATTGCCAACCCGGGCTGCTTCGCCACGGCCATCCAGCTGGCACTGCTGCCCCTGGCCGCCCAAGGATTGCTGCACGACGAAGTGCACATCCACGCCATCACCGGCTCGACGGGAGCGGGCGTGAAACCGTCGGCTACCTCGCACTTCAGCTGGCGCAGCAACAACCTATCAGTGTACAAAGCGTTCACGCACCAGCATTTGCAGGAAATCGGCAGTCGCTGCGGCAACTCCAGCCGGGATTCGACCGGACACTGAACTTCATCCCGGTACGGGGCGACTTCGCACGGGGCATCTTCGCCTCCCTGTACACCACCTGCCCGCTAAGCGAGGAGGATGCCAAGACCCTGTACGAAACGTATTACCGCAAGGCGGCCTTCACGCACGTAACCGACCAGAACCCGGATTTGAAACAGGTGGTGAACACGAACAAGGCCATCCTACACGTGGAAAAACATGGCGACAAGCTGCTCATCATCTCCTGCATCGACAACCTGCTGAAAGGAGCCTCAGGCCAAGCGGTGCAGAACATGAACCTGATGTGCGGCCTCGACGAGGCGGAGGGACTGCGCCTGAAACCCACGGGGTTCTGATTTCAGATTTCAGATTTCAAATTACAGATTTCAGATTGGCACGCGGTAACACGGATTGAACGAAGTGGCGCGGACACACGCCCATCCCCTCTCCCTTTTGGATGGGTTTGGAAAGCCCCCTCTGCCCCCTATACCCGAACACATGGACAATATACTATACCCCATAGCCCTCACCTGCATCAAAGGCATCGGGCCGATGCTGGCCAAGAGGCTGATCGAACACTTGGGATCGGCTGAACGCATCTTCCGGGAAAAACGGGGTATGCTGGAAAGAACGCCCGGCATTGGGCAGACGCTGGCCGAGGCCATCATCCGGCAGCGCGACGAGGCCTTGCTACGCGCCGGGGAGGAACTGGAGTTCATCCGCCGATACGGCATCCGCACCTATTACATAGACGATGCGAATTACCCCACCCGGCTGAAGCAATGCCAAGACGCACCCCTCGTGCTGTTTGCCAAAGGCGAAACGAATCTCAATGCCGCCCATTTCATCGGCATAGTCGGCACCCGCCGCCCCACCGAGCAAGGCCGGAATAACTGCCACAAGCTGGTGGCGGACATCGCACAGGCCTTGCCCGGCACTGTCATCGTGAGCGGGCTAGCCTACGGCATCGACGTGTGCGCCCACCAGGCGGCACTCCAAGCAGGGCTGCCCACCGTCGGGGTGCTGGCACACGGGCTGGACAGACTCTATCCGCCCCCGCACCGCCCGATAGCGGCCGAAATGGTGAAACACGGCGGCGGCCTGCTCACCGAATACCCGAGCCGCACCAACCCCGACAGACCCAATTTCGTACAACGCAACCGCATCGTGGCCGGCCTGTGCGATGCCCTGGTCGTAGTGGAATCGGCCCACCGGGGCGGCGCGCTCATCACAGCCAAACTGGCATTCGACTACGACCGGGAGGTATTCACTTTTCCCGGAAGGGTGAGCGACGAATACTCTGCCGGTTGCCACGAACTCATCAAAAGCAACGTGGCCGCCTTGATTGAGTCGGCTGACGATCTCCTACGGTACATCGACCAGCCTGTCAACAAAGGGAAAGCCCAGCCAAAAGAGCCCACGTTATTCGACCAGCAACCAAGCAACGATCTGCCCGCCAACCTGCCGGAAGAAGACCGCAGACTGCTCCTCACCCTGCGCGACAACCCCGACGGCCTGCTGGTAAACGACTTGGTGGAGCCGACCGGGCAACCGTTCAGCCAACTGTCCATCCGCTTGCTGGAACTGGAAATGCGAGGCCTGGTCAAACGCCTGCCCGGCAATGTATATAAGGCGGTATAGCAACGAGCCACAAGCCAGCCCCGAAGCTTTCTGGCATGACCCGCTAATCACTAATCGTTAATCTCCCATGTACACGAAAGACGAACTGCGACAACTGAAGAAAGAGTTTTGGGAGGGTTACGGCACCTTTTGCCGCGACTTGCCCGAAATGGCCGGACGGCGGGACAACTTCCTGCTCAATACCAAAATGAAAGGCGTGGAATTTAAATACGATGCCACCCGCACCGGAGCAGAAGTTATCCTGGAAATCAATTTGCGCGATGAAAACGAGCGTTTACACAAATACGAGCAATTCGAACGCTACCGCGCCGTGATGGAAAGCTACTTCCCCGACGGCCTGGTATGGGACTTCGCCTACCGCCGCCCTTGCGGCAACGAGGTGTGCCGCATCTACTCCCGCCGCGAGGGCTCGACATCCACCGCCGCAGCGACTGGTTAGCCTTCTACCGCTTCATGGCCACCGAAATGTTGAAACTGGAACAGGCTTTCCTCGAAGTGAAAGACGCAATAGAGTAAGCAAGGCACACGAGCACACTGACTTGTGCCTGCAAAGCGACCTTCCCTTTTTAGATCAGAAAGTCTTGCCTATGCTCAGACCAAATATGTTATAACTGATATATAATTGCCATTTCATAATAAGACCCGATGAAAAGGCCATTTTTAAACCCAAATCGGTCATTAGACTTTGCTTGATTTCTGTTCTTGTGACGAGCGGTTTTTGTTGGCTTTTCTCGAAGGCATAGCGGGCTATGCCAGACGGCAAAAAACGCCGTCACAAGACGGAAAGCAGGCAAAGATATTCACAGAATGGTCTAATGAACTATAATATGAAAGTTGAATACGGTTAACTATATTTAGCATAAGTATGCAAATTATCGTGCATGTGAAGCTCGTCGGGGCGGCCTGCGCAGCCCCTTGCCACATGGCGTTCCCTCCGCAGAAGAGTATTTAAGGCTTCTCGGATATGAACCCATCGACATAGGGCTTCCCTTGCGTGACGACAGCGAAGGCTTGCCTTACGAGTTTGTTGGCGACAGCAATGACCGCCACCTTTCCAGGCTTGCCGTTAGACCGCAAGCGGTCGAAACATGCCTTGCACTCGGTATTGCACCTGAGCGAAGAGAACGCCGCCACATAAAGCTGGCTTCTGAGGCTTGCGTCCCCGTTTCGGTTAATGTGACCTTTGACATTGACTGACGTACCGGATTGTTGGTAAGTGGGCGACAAACCTAAGTAGCGGGTAAGCTGCTTGGCATTGTCAAAGTAAGTGAATCCGCCGGTGGCTGCGATGAGCGCGGCTGCCAACGTGACACCGATCCCTTTGATGGAGGTGAGCAAGTCCATCTGTTTCTTGTATTCACCTTGTACCGAGGCAGACAGTTCCTCTTCCATCCTCTTGATCTGCTTCTCAAGGAAAACGATTGTCTTTTCGATTGTTTTCCGGCATTCCGGGTCAAAATGGGGCAGGACTTCCATCGAGCCTTTAAGGTTGCGCGTGGCTACAAATTGCTTTTTTAAGCTGGCGCAGTACCGTACGTTTCTGCTTGAGGACAAGAATGGCATCGCCGCGGAACTTGTAAGGCGCGGGCTGCATCTTCTCCCCGTAAAGGGCTATCAGGCGTGCGTCAATCTCGTCCGTTTTGATGACGGCGAGCATGACACGGGCGAAGTTCTTTATCTTTAGCGGATTTTCAAGGCTGACGGCAATGCCTGCCTTTGAAAGCAGATAAACGAGCAGGGCACTGTAATTGCCCGTTGCTTCCAGCACGCAATGATGGGTTGCCGGAGAAATGGTTTGGATAAACTCGTGAACCCCATTTACGGTGTTCTTGAACGTTCTCGTCTTGCTTGTCTTGGCAGACGAATAAGCGACAACAAAGGTCGCCTTGCTGACATCGATTCCAACGTAGGTCATAGTCATAAACTTTTTTTATTGAACAACATCTACACATCGTGAGCCATCATTGCAAATTCGGGGTCTTGAAGCCCAATGAACTATCCGGATTCTGATGTAAGAGTGTGGGGGCACAACATTAGACTCGAGATTCTAATCTCACGACCGATTCTGTCTTATTCCACACTTTGATGGTGTTGAAACTTTATGCAAATGTATAACGATTAAATAATATACAATGACCGATTTGGGTTAAACTTATACTGATAAGCCGCTTTGAGAGTAAAAAGCCACTCCGCGCTGTAACGGACATAAGCGTCCAAGTCATTATACTCATGCCACGTACAAAAGGCCAAGCAGAATGGATGGCTGGTGGTGCCTCCCATTTGGATACACCCTCAGAAGGAGGATTTGGACAGCTACATTTCTCCCGCGATGAGGGGGACAAACATGCCTTGTCCCTGCAACATATCCCCCACAAAACTGGCAAAAAAACAGCAAACCATATGGTTATGCGAAAAACAGGAGCAAGAAGTGAAGAATATTTTGTGTCCATTTGCGTCATTTGCGTTCCCTCAAACCACGTTATCCATATCCAATCTGAATCCTCCAACCTACTGGAATCCCCCGTCCCTTGAACAACTCCGCCCGTTATTTGTTTATTCAGCAAAAGACACGTCATAAGCGCAAAAAGCCACGTCATGGATATACGGAACAAACGAATCGTCATTACGGGTGCCACTTCGGGCATTGGGCAGCAGCTTATGCTCTTATTGTCAAGGTACGAAGGCACCAAAATCATCGCGGTGGGCAGGCAGATGCGCCACATTCCCATTGCCATGAATATCATCCCGTTTAAAGCCGAACTATCTGAGGAAAAGGATATTGACGCTTTATTCGACTTTGCGGAAAAGGAAATGGGCGGCATTGATATCTTCATCTCCAACGCGGGCACATTTTACTTCAACACGCACGAGAAGGCGCAATGGAACGACTTTGAAAACATTTTCAAAACCAACGTATTCGCATCCATTTACGCCACCAAGAAAATGCTCGAACTGCACAAAAAGTCCGCCAACGAATTCCTGGTGGCCATCACCGTGTCCGGCCTGGCCAAACTGCCGCTGCCCGGCAACCCGGTGTACATGGGCACAAAATCGGCGTTGGACGGTTTCATTCAAGGGGTGCGCTTCGAATTCCCCCCAAGGACGCTTGCTGGGCATCTACCCGATAGGGGTAAAACGCATTCATCCCTTGGGGGAAGGGGCAAAAAACGGGAAACGCACGACTTTCCTGCATTACCTGCTGCAAACACCGCCCCGGGAAGTGGCACGCACCATCATACGCGGCATCGAGCGCAACAAGAAAAACATCTACCCCACCCCACTGGCACATGCCGCCGTGTACCTGCTCAACACTTTCCCATTCATTTCCAACTGGTATTCACGGGCGACCACCAAGCAGCTAAGCACAACGGCAGGATGAAATGCCAGCCGCCCCCACTCCTTGCCTCTTGCCCATTTATCATTACCTTTGCAGGTGAAAAAGAAATAGCTGCTTATGGACTTCAATTATGATGTAATCGTCGTGGGGGCCGGGCACGCGGGCAACAGGCGGCTTGCGCCGCAGCCAACCTGGGCTCGAAAACCCTGCTCGTCACGATGGACATGAACAAGATTGCGCAGATGAGTTGCAACCCCGCCATAGGCGGCATCGCCAAGGGACAGATTGTGCGCGAAATCGACGCCCTGGGCGGACAGATGGGTATCGTGACCGACCGCAGCGCCATCCAGTTCCGCATGTTGAACCGCTCAAAAGGACCGGCCATGTGGAGCCCGCGCTCGCAAAGCGACCGGCAACAGTTCATCCAACAATGGATCAAGACCCTCACGCACACCGACAACCTGCACCTGTGGCAGGACACGGTGACGGAATTGACCGTTGAAAACGGCGAAGTGACGGGCGTGAACACCGTGCTGGGCATCCACTTCCGCGCCAAAGCCGTCATCTTGACCAACGGCACATTCCTCAACGGGCTGATGCATGTGGGGCGGGCGCAAATCCGGGGTGGACGCACTGCCGAACCGGCTTCATTCGGCCTGAGCGAGCAACTGAAGGATATGGGTTTTGTCGTGGATCGTATGAAGACAGGCACCCCCATGCGCATCGACGGTCGCAGCATCGACTTCGGCAAGATGACGGAACAGCTCGGTGAAAACGACTTTCACAAATTTTCCTACCTGGAAACCGTGCACCGTGAACTGAAGCAGATGAGCTGTTGGATTACCTACACCAACGAACGGACGCACGAGGAACTGCGAAAAGGCTTGCCCGAATCCCCCCTTTACAACGGGCAAATCAAAAGCATCGGCCCGCGCTATTGCCCCAGCATCGAGACCAAAATCGTCACCTTTGCCGACAAAACCAGCCACCAGCTATTCCTCGAACCAGAAGGGGTGGACTCGCAGGAATACTACGTGAACGGCTTTTCCTCTTCCCTACCCTACCAAGTGCAGATTAACGCCATCCAGACCGTGCCGGGATTGGAGCACGTGCAATTGTTCCGCCCGGGCTACGCCATCGAGTACGACTTCTTTCCGCCCACGCAGCTGTACCACACGTTGGAGACGAAGCTCGTCAAAAACCTGTTCTTTGCCGGACAAATCAACGGCACCACCGGGTATGAGGAAGCCGGAGGGCAAGGGCTGGTGGCCGGGGTCAACGCCCACATCAAGTGCCACGGCGGGCAGCCTTTCGTGCTTGGCCGCGACGAGGCTTACATCGGCGTGCTCATCGATGACCTCGTCACAAAGGGCGTCGACGAACCTTACCGCATGTTCACCTCAAGGGCCGAATACCGCATACTGCTGCGGCAGGACGACGCCGACGCCCGCCTCACCGAAAAATCGTACCGCCTCGGACTGGCCAAGCAAGACCGCTTTGACCAACTGAAGAGCAAGGAAGTCGCCCAGGAAAAACTGACGGACTTCCTCAACCGCTACCCGGTGAAGCCGACGCACGTCAACGCATTCCTCCTTTCGAAAGGAAGCACAGAAGCTAAGCCAAGGCTGCAAGCTGGGCGAATTACTGGTGCGCCCGCAGATAGGACTGACCGACCTGGCCGCCATCATCCCCACCCTGCAGCAACAACTGAACGAACTCCCGCCCTTGCGCAAAGAAGAAATCATCGAGTCGGTGGAAATCGCCATAAAATATGCTGGATACATCGCCCGGGAAAGAGCGATTGCCGACAAGCTGCAACGCCTGGAGCACATCCCCCTCCGTGGAAAAGTGGACTACAACGCCATCCACACCCTCTCCACCGAAGCCCGGCAAAAGCTGACCCGCATCGACCCCGAAACCATCGGCCAGGCAGCACGCATCCCCGGCATCTCGCCCAACGACATAAACGTCCTGTTGTTGCTTTTGGGTAGATAAAGTTCCACGTGGAACACCCCATCCTCACCCTCCCGTTTCACGTGGAACAAAACAATGTCATATGAAGAAGAGCGAACGACTGAAACAAGAGATAGACGCACTTCCCCACAAACCGGGCGTGTACCAGTACTTCAATGCGGACGATGAAATCATCTACGTAGGCAAAGCCAAAGACCTGAAGAAACGCGTATCCTCCTATTTCGACAAGGTACACGACAACCCCAAAACCAACGTGCTGGTCAAAAACATCCACCACCTGCGCTATATGGTAGTGCCCAGCGAAGCGGATGCCCTCCTGCTGGAAAACAACCTCATCAAGCAATACCAACCCCGCTACAACGTCATGCTGAAGGACGACAAATCCTATCCCAGCATCTGCATCACCCGCGAACCGTTTCCCCGCGTGTTCAAAACAAGGAACATCATCAAGAACGGGTCGCAGTACTTCGGCCCGTACAGCTCGGCCTACACCATCAACTCCCTGCTCGAAATCATCCACAACCTATACCCCATCCGCACCTGCCGCCTGCCGCTCACGCCCGAAAACATCGCGGCAGGCAAATACAAGGTATGCCTGCAATACCACATCCACCGGTGCAGCGGCGTATGCGAGGGACACGAATCCATGGAGGACTATCAACGGAACATTGAACACATCCGACAAATCATCCGGGGCAATGCCGACGAAATAAGCAAGATGCTCTACGATGAAATGCAGCAACTGGCCTCCGAATACCGCTTCGAGGAAGCCCACCTCGTGAAGCTGAAATACGAACAGATGGAGAACTTCAAGGCAAAATCAATCGTGGCCAACACCATCATCGACAACACCGACGCCTTCGGCTACGACGAAAACGACAGCTCGGCCTACGTAAGCATCATACGAATTGCCAAAGGCTCCATCATACAAGGCTACACCATCGAATACAAAAAGCGGATGGACGAGAGCAAGGAAGACCTGCTCGCCTTTGCCATACTCGAACTGCGCGAACGGCTCAAAAGCAATTCGCACGAACTCATCGTGCCTTTCGAAGTGGAATACCCCGTAGAAGAACTCAAAATAAGCGTACCCACCCGGGGCGACCGCAAGAAACTGCTTGACTTCGCCATGCAGAACGTGAAGCAATACAAACTCGACAGGCTGAAGCAGGCCGAGAAGCTCAACCCCGACCAACGCGCCGTGTCGCTGCTGAAAGACATACAAGACAAGCTGCACCTCGACAAGCTGCCCATGACCATCGAGGCCTTCGACAACTCGAACATATCGGGCAGCGACCCCGTGGCCGCCTGCGTGGTGTTCAAGAAAGGGAAACCGTCCAAAAAAGATTACCGGAAATACAACATCAAGACCGTGGAAGGTCCCGATGACTACGCGTCCATGCGGGAAGTGGTGCGCCGCCGCTACACCCGCATGGTGGAGGAAGGTGGCACTCCCCTACCCGACCTCATCGTCACCGACGGAGGCAAAGGGCAGATGGAGGTGGTGCGCCAGGTGGTGGAAGACGAGCTGCACCTGCACATCGCCATCGCCGGGCTGGCCAAGGACGACAAGCACCGCACCAACGAACTGCTGTTCGGCTTTCCCCGAAAGAAATCGAACTGAAAGCCACCGACCAGCTGTTCTTCCTCCTCACCCGCATACAGGACGAGGTGCACCGCTTCGCCATCACCTTCCACCGCGACAAACGAAGCAAAAGCCAGGTGGCTTCCGAGCTGGACATCATCAAGGGAATAGGCGAACAAACCAAAACCACGCTGATAAAACACTTCAAGAGCGTGAAACGCATCCGGAACGCCTCGCTCGATGAACTAACGGAAGTCATCGGAAAAGCCAAAGCATCAAACGTTTACAACTACTTTCACCCCGATTTGACCGCTTGAGAATGGCTCCGCATCAGTTCCGCCTTCAACCGTTCGTGGCTTTCCCGCAGCTGCCGTTCCTGCTCCAGTTGCCGTTGCAGGTCTTCCTGCTCCAGCTTCTTCCGCACCAGTTGCTCCGCCAGCACCTTGCTGCGGACGCGGGCCTGCACCGCCTGCCGCCTGCGCCGCAGGATCAACCCGCAGCCCACGCCCACCAGCACGACCATGATGTCATGCAACTCGCTGCCCAACTTGGCATCCATCGATGCGATGGAGTCGGAATACTGTGCATGAAGGGATGCATAATATGCTACATTTTCTTTCGCCACATCATGCAATTCCATGTAACAAGCACACCGCTGCCGCAGTCCCGGACTGCTGTTCAACGCCTGCAACAAGTAAACTTCAGCCGAATCCAATTGGCCGGTATCATGGAACGAAACTCCCAAAAACAACAGGCGGATAGATTTCTGTTGCTCATTGGCGGGGTAGCCCAGGCTTCTTTGCAGGTAGCTCCGAGCGCTGTCGTGTTCGTTTCGGAAATAAAAATTCAACCCGATTTGCTGCACAACCTCGCCTACAATCGTATCGTCGGGAGCGGCAGCCAACGCCTTGTCATAATAAAACCGTGCCATTGAAGA
>VOFD01001946.1_pt1 | contig 22493 bp, 41 predicted proteins | sample 5384101 | NCBI WGS metagenome assembly VOFD01 (sample SAMN12384723, study PRJNA508395) | human gut metagenome | isolation source: healthy gut C | host: Homo sapiens
GATCTTCCAGCTTGCCACTCCGGTCCAGATAAGGATCACTGCGCCGATGAGGATAGCGATAACTGAAGTTTCACCGACAGCTCCCGGAATAGTACCGATGAAAAGGTCCATGAATGATGTCCCAGCATCAGCAAGTCCCTGGACTCCGCCTGTGCCTGCATGCACGAGAGGAGTTGCTCCGGAGAATGCGTCGGCAAGTCCGTTTCCGCTCTGGAAAGCAGTCCCGTCAGCCAGATACCTTGTCACACCTCCTGTCCAGATGGTGTCTCTGACATCTTGCTCGGGTATGAGAAGAACAGGAATGCGCGGCACAGGAGTGCAGGGTTCCAGATGTTCATGCCGGTACTGCCGAATACCTCTTTGCCGATGATGACTGCAAATGCTACGGCGATGGCGAGCATCCAGAGAGAGAACGTCTCACCGGTACGATCAGAGGAATGAGCATACCTGAAACGAGGAATCCCTCGTTTACCTCATGACCCCTTATCTGCGCGCTGATATGAATTGATTGCAAGACCCACGACGTATGCTACTACATACAGAGGAAGGACTCTGAGGAATCCGTACCATACCATCTGCCAGAAGCTCCCAGCCGAGGTCGAATGCGATATTGTGCTGATAGCCTACGTTCCATATACCGAAAAGGGCGCATGGTACGAGAGCTACCACTACTGTTATCATTATTCTCTTCAGATCGACACTGTCCCTTACGTGTGAGCCTTTAAGAGTCACTGTATTAGGTACATAAAGGAATGACTCGAAAGCGTCGAAGGTCGAATGAAGGAATCCGAATTTGCCGCCTTTTTTCGAATGACGGTTTGATTTTATCGATAAATTTTCTCATAACTTCCACTCTTTAAGCCATTTCTTTCATCATAAGGTTTATGCCGTCTGAAAGGATAGACTGGATTTCAACCTTTGACGGACACACGTACTCGCAGAGGGCGAGATCCTCCTTCCAGGACTTCGTATATGCCGAATTTCTCCATCTTGTCGATGTCTCCTGCAAGGCAGGCCTTGATGAGGTAGACAGGATATATGTCCATAGGAAGCACTTTGCCGTAGACATCGGACATGACGAAAGCACGCGGACCTCCGTGGAGATTGGTGTCCATTTCATATTTTTTGTTCGGCGTAAGCCATGAAAAAATATGTGTGGGAGAAACTGAAAAGGCTGGTCCTGAATGGTTTTTGCCCATCCGAGCATTTCGTATTTGTTGCCTTCTTCAATCAGGGTCACCTGGTTGTCATAGAAGCCGAGGAAGCCATGTTCGCCGACATTGGTCCCTGTAAGGACATCTCCCGCTTTATGAATCTTGTCCTCAGTTGTCTTGTCTTTGAAAGTCTGCGATGCAGTCCATCTGCATTCCTGCGATTCCTGGACATAGCAAGGGTCGGAAGCCTCCGGTCCCTGTGACTGCGACAAGCCTGCTCATGTCATATTTGCCGGTGGCGAAAAGTTTTTCCGATGGCAGCGAGCATGAGAGGGAGACTGTCCAGACGGTTTCTCCCTTTCATGATAGGGGAAACATGATGGACCTGTACACCTACATTGCCTGCAGGATGTTTTCCTTGAGAATATGGAAAACTACATTCTCGAGCTTGTGGAAAGGTGTACCGGAATAGTTGGAACTGTTGAGAGATACATGCACCCGCCGTCGGTAAGTTTCGAGATGGCATTGATTGCAGTCTGGATGTAATCCATTTCATCCCTGAATGCATATTCAGTGCTGGCTGCAAGAGGGGCGGTAGTGAAAGCGGAAATGAAAATTGCCTTTGGCCTTACATCAGGATTGGCGATGATTCCGTACGGACGCTGTATGAAAGCAGGCCACAGACCGCTTTTTCAGGAGGGCTTCCTTGATCTCTCCGGCACTGAGTCCGGCGACTTTTCTGGAACCGAAATCGACATACTCCTGAGATTCATCAGCTTTGATTCGGACTTCAAGCAACTTTCTTTTTTTTTTTCTCCTCTGACGATTTCCGTTACGGTCCCGCTTACCGGGGAGGCGAACAGAATTTCAGGGGATTTCTTGTCAGCCAAGATAGGGGAGCCTGCCAGAACCTTGTCACCCTCCCTGACCAGCAGTCTCGGCAGGAGACCCCTGAAATCAGTGGGCTTTACGGCTATAACATCAGGCTTTACCGCCTTCTTGGTCTTCTGGACTGCAGTACCCGTGATAGGGATATCGAGTCCACGTTTCAAATCAATGTTGTTTGACATTATAAAAACCGTTTTTGAGTATTTTCAGAAAACCGCCGCGAATATAATCATTTTTTCTTTATTTTTTATTTTTATCCAATGTAATACCAATGCAAAAAGACAGATGCCGTGGAAGCATCTGTCTTTCATATTGCAAACCATAGGTTTGCGGGTGTGCCTATTTGTTATTCATCCCAGAAAGGAGACTGCACCAGCGTAGGGTCTTTGTCTATTTCGGTCTGGAATATAGGGAACCAGTAGTATTTCTTTTCATAATGGCGGTTGGCCATCTCCACTTTTCTGACGAAAAATGCGTTAGGGTCGCTTGCATCGTCGGATTTCACCGTTCCGGCGAAGTTCATTCCGTAGGTAGGCTGGTTGAGCACTTCTTCTGCCATCTTCCACCTCCTGAGGATCGAAATACCTGAGTCCGCTTTTCGCAGCACAGCTCTACCCTTCTTTCACGACGGATAGCTTCTCTCATAGCCTCCTGGTCTGCAGGTACCGGGATTTGGTCGAATTCCTCTCCGCAGATAACTTCTTTACCTGTACCGTACTGAGGACTCCCTGCCCGTTCGCGTATAAGGTTGAGATATTTCAGTATGTCAGGGTTTCAGGGTCGCATTCATTGAGGGCTTCCGCATAGTTCAGGTAGGCTTCTCCGAGCCGGTAGAGGATACCTGGCCTGTATGGGAATACACTGTTCCTGGTATCCTGGTCAAGAGGTACTTTCTTACGGTTCAGATAACCGCCCTGCGGGGCATCGTGTGTAGGTCCGCCGTCATTTCCGTTCGAATAGAAATTGACATTCTGCCTTCCTGGTGATACCACTGCTCGTTCCACATAACTGTCAGATAAAAAACGAGGCTCACGGTTTACGTACATGTTGTAGGTGCCTGCAGCGGCCACCTGGTTCCAGGTCTTACCGTCCCTCTCCCTCATTGACTACTGCATCCGGACATTTCCGGTAGAGGTCATATTTGGTCATTCTGATGTCCGGTTCGTCAGAGAATCCTGATTCAGAGTAGTCGGACTCCGGGTTGATTATAGGTTTCCCTGTAGTTGCCGTTGTATCCTGTGATAGGGACTGTGCCATCCTTCATGAAGAAAGCGTCTACGAGGGTCTGGTATATGCCCATTCCTGCCGTTTCCTCCGCATCCGCGCGAGTGCAGTGCCGGGCCGAATTCGGAGATATCCCCGTTAGACCTGATAAACAGGGCTTCCGTATTGTTCGGAAGTTTTTCTATAACAGATCCGTAGCATGACATGAACGGGTCTATGCTCCCGTCATCGTTATATTCGTAATACAGCTTGTGTCCGGCAGCTTCCGCAGCTTCGATGAGTTCTTTGCATGCGTCTGCGGCTCTCTTCCATTTAGACGGGTCGTATGTGGAGTTGATCTCTCCTGCCCGTCATAGTTGGTAAAGCCCTTGTACCAGTCGTTGCCGTTTACCAGAGGGCTTGCTGCGAACAGGAGCATTCTTGCCCTTACCGCAAGGCACATGATGGAGGTAGCCCTTCCTGCTACCGTTTCTTCCTGCTTGGCCGGAAGCAGTTTCGACACTTCTGTAAGTTCGTTGTCGATCCAGTCGACCATGGAGTCGAACGTTTCCTGTCCCCTCATAAGATTCGGGTCCTCGACGTTTGCCAGACCGTCGAAGAACGGTATGCCTCCGTATGTCTCAAGCATGATCCAGTAGTAATATGCGATGAGGAACCGGCATTCGTTCTTCATTCTGGTGATGTCTTCTTCCGAAACGTTCTGGTCAGGCAAGGCGTGCGCATTCTCTATGAACAGGTATGCGGACCTGATACGTTGCGGACATCCGTCCCATATATTGGCGCTCCAGCTTGAGTTTGTGTACCATTCTCCCACGATGAAACCCAGTACGCTGCCGCCCCACCACTGCTGCCATCTCTGTGAAGGGCTCAGGTCATCGCTCATTGAGTCCAGTCCCCAGTTCCTGGCCAGATCCCAGTATGCGTCCGGAATCTTGTTATAGCAGCCGGAAAGCCAGTCTTCCATACGGACCCTTTCCGCGAATACGGCTTCCATGGTCAGTATATTGTCCGGAGCATTGTCAATGAAGTCGGCGCAACCTGTCATTCCAGTCGCCCTGATGCTCCAGGATCAGTATATTTCTGATAATTTTTTCATTTTTCTATATAATGATTGATAGTTGATTAGAAGTTGATTAGAAGTTGATGTCAAACCCTATGGACATGGATTTCATAATAGGATATTTCGCTCCTGTCTGGGTATCGAGTTCAGGATCCCACAGCTTGAAGTCGGAGAATGTAGCCAGATTCGAGCCCTTCAGATAGATACGTATGCTTTCAACGCGTATTTTGTCCATCCACCTGTGAGGCAATGAGTAGCCGATCTCGACATCCTTGAGCCTGAGCATGCTCATGTCCTTGTACCACCATGTGGAGTTCTGGCTGTTGTTTGAGTTAGGCCCCCATGAAAGCCTCAGGTAGAACACGTCCTGGCTCGGATTTTCTTCTGTCCAGCGGTCATTGTAGTTCGAGAGGATATTTCCCATGGCCCCTTGCGACGCGCCCGGAAGGAAGTTGTTTGCCGGACCTCCTATAAACCTGTGGGTCCTTCCGTTTCCCTGGAAGAAGAAGCTGAAGTCGAGGTTCTTCCACCTGATGTTTCCTCCGAAACCGTAGACGATTTCAGGGTTTACTGTGCCTCCCATGGCGATTTCGTCCATGGAGTTTACCACACCGTCTCCGTTTACATCCTCGTATCTGATGTCACCTGGACGGACCGTCGTGAAAGTATGGGCCGGGATATCGTCCCTGAGGGTAAGTGACCCGTCCGGTCCGGCAACGAAATCCTCTTCGGTGAAAAAGTCCTATCGCCTTGAGTCCGAACAGTTCGTCCACGGAGTGTCCTGTCCTCTGGCGGTTGGTCCCGATCACACCCGGAGCCTCGTCCATTTCGATGATGGTGTTATGGGCGTATGTGAAGGTTCCGCGGAAGCCTATATAAAGATCCCTGCTTATATCCTTGTTGAAAGTAAGCGAGAGGTCTATGCCGGTGTTGTCTACCTTTCGAAGTTCGCCCACGGCGTTTTTCTGAATCCGGCTGCAGTAGGGATATTGTTCCTCTGCATGAAGATGTCGCGTCTCATTTCCTTGAACCAGTCTACCTGGAGGTTGAGGGCGTTCCACAGGCCGAGTTCGAATCCTGCGTTGATTTTTTTCTACAGTCTCCCACCTGAGGTTGGCCACACCTATCTCGCCTTCGAAACGTGACGCTCTGTGGTAGTCGTTGTTGACGCCCCATCTGTAGTCACCGTCCTCCTCGATAGTCGATTGGAAGGCGAACCTGCGGCCGGCAAGCTGGTCATTACCTGTAAGTCCCCATGATGCACGGAACTTCAGGAGAGAGGGTGTTCTTTATGCTTTTCATGAACGGTTCCTCCGTTACCAGCCATCCGATAGCCGCTGAAGGGAAGAATCCGAACCGGTGGCCTTTGGCGAAGTTTTTCGAGCCGTTGTAGCCGAAGTTGAACTCGGCGACATAACGGTTGTCGAAGGTATAGGATGCACGTCCTGCTATACCCATGCGCCTGTAAGGCACTTCGCTTCCGTCGTTGTAGTCGCGCTGGTTGTAGAGGAAGAGTCCGTTTATGGCATGTTTGCCGAATGTCCTGTCGTATGTGATGTTGGCTTCGAAATATGTGGCCTTGTTGCCCCAGTCGGAACCTTTTTCATATCCGAGGTATTCCTGTCCGTCGGTTCCGACGTTAAGGATGAGGTTGCCTTCATCATCCCTTGCTGTGGCTGGATTGTAGTAGGTCGGGGTCCTGGTCCTGTTCACCCATGAGCGGGAGTAACGGTCGAATGAGAAGAGTGCCTTGGCTTTCAGCCCTTTGGTCACGAAATCGAGCTTCTGTTCTACAGAAAAGAGGGATTCTATCTTGGAAGAAGTGTAGTTGCTGTATCCATGCTGTGTGGCTTCTGCCCATGGATTGTTACGGCTCTGTACCCTGACATTGCTTCCGTCGGAATACTGGGTCGGATGGACGTAAGGAGGGGTGTCGAAAGCTCTGTTGAACAGATCGTCCGTACCTACGGCCAGTCCTTTGATCTCCTGGAGGTAACCTCCGATGCTGATACCTACGATGGTGGTCTTGGTGACGTTGATGTCGACGTTTGAGCGGACGTTGTATTTGTTCAGGTGCAGACCTCCGTAATCCTGATGGGATCCTTGTCTATTATACCGTTTTCTCCGTAATAGGAGGCCACGAGCGCGTATCTGAGGATGTCGCTACCGCCGGTAATGGTGAGGTCGCCTCTGGTATTGGTGGCGAAATCTTTAGAAATGGCGTCCAGCCAGTTGACATTCGGATAAAGCTCAGGGTCAGAGCCTGTCCGGTATGCTTCCAGGATTTCCGGGCTGTACAGGGCCGGATTTCCCGCTGCGGTCGTCAGCTCGTTCATGAGGGACAGGTAGTCGTATGAGCCGATATATTCGGGAAGCTTTACCGGCTGCGTGAAGGCCTGCTCCATGTGGAAGTTCACCCGCGGGCGGCCCAGATAACCTTTTTGGTGTTCACCAGTATGACACCGTTGGCTCGCGTACTCCGTAGACCGCACTTGCAGCCGCGTCCTTCAGGACGGAGAATGACTCTATTTCGGCTGCCGACAGGTCATCGAGTGACCTTTCTATACCGTCGACAAGTACGAGCGGGTCACGTCCCGTGCCCTGGAATGAGGAGATACCGCGGATCCAGAAAGACGATCCGTCATATCCCGGCTCACCGGATCTCTGCACAGCTATCACACCTGCGAGCTGTCCTGCGAGGTTGTTGGAAATCGCACGGGTGGTTCCTTGCTGGAGGGCCGTAGGGTTTACTGAAGTTATGGAACCTACGATGGACGCCCTTTTCTGCTGGCCGTAAGCCACCACGACGGATTCGTCAAGGCTGTTGGCCGTCTCCCCGCATGTTTACGTTGATGTTGATCTGGTTTCTGACTGTGATCGCTACCGGTTCGAATCCCAGGTAGCTGAACTCAAGGACGGATTCCTTGTTGGGGACAGTGATGATATAACGTCCGTCGACATCGGTAATGGCACCTGTATTTGTGCCCTGAACCATTACGGAGACTCCGATCAGAGGTTCCTGCTGCATGTCACGGACTGTACCGTTGATTGTAATTCCTTTTCCCGTTGCTGCGGCTCAGCTGCTTTTGGCGGTTTGCGTCAAAACCGCACGGGGGGTAGAATGCCGTGCTCTATTGACGGCGCTTCCTTCGGAGGCCGAAGAAAGCATTGGGGAAAGCAGAAAGGCTGCGAAAATGACAGCTGCTTTTTCCTTTTAGCCTAAGTGTTGGCATGTTGGAATTTTGGTTAGTTTGTTAATGTTTTGCTCCCCGGCAGCGGGGGACCTCATATCTTTTTCGATGGAGCGGGCTGCCTTCCGGTTGCCCGGAACCGTTCCGCAATGAGTCTTGTCCGGTAAAAGCATGGCAATATATTTCTTTTTTTTCATGCATACAACATTTTTCCGGAAGCTTCTCAAATTTTGCTTATGTTCGACTGTGTCGCATATACTGTTTGCGCCTCGGCATAGCAAATAAATTTGCTCTGCTCGGCTTCTGCGTATATTCGCGGCCATTATGGAGAGTAATGCGAATACTATATTAGAAGGACTGAACAGCGAGCAGAAGCGTGCTGTCAGTTGTGTGGACGGGCCGGTGCTTATAGTAGCAGGTGCGGGTTCGGGGAAGACCAGAGTGCTTACCGGCAGGATTGCCTATCTCCTTGAGAAGGGTGTCCTCCGGACAGGATACTTGCCTTGACTTTTACCAAGAAAGCCGCTTCCGAAATGAAGGAAAGAATCGCGATGATGGTGGGTGAAAGGAAAGCCAGACGGCTTTTTATGGGTACTTTCCATTCTGTCTTCATCCGTTTTCTGAGGGAGTTTGCTGAAAGTCTCGGCTATCCTTCCGGTTTTACGATTTACGATACCGGAGATTCCATCAGTGCCATCAAGAGCTGTATAAAAGAGCTCCAGCTGGATGAAAAAAAGTGTACAAGCCGAAGGATGTCCTTTCCAGGATTTCGATGGCCAAGAACAACCTTGTCACACCGGAAGCCTACCGCAGGAATGCTTTTGGCGCAGCAGAATGATGCGTCTTCCCGGAAACCGAGGATCTGCGACATATATCAGCTGTATGCCCGGAAATGCCGCCAGTCGGGAGTGATGGATTTCGATGACATCCTGCTGAATATGAATATTCTTCTGAGACAATCCGGAGGCTTTGGAATCCATTTCCGGCAGGTTCCAATATATAATGGTAGACGAGTATCAGGATACCAATTATGCACAGTATCTGATTCTGAAGAAATTGGGAGCCCGGCACAGGAATATCTGCGTGGTGGGGGATGATTCCCAGTCGATCTATGCTTTCAGAGGGGCGAAAATCGAAAATATCCTGAATTTCCAGAAAGATTATCCGGACAACAGGACTTTCAGGCTGGAGCAGAATTACCGTTCCACAAGGACGATAGTCGATGCGGCAAATTCCTGATAGCGAAAAAACAGCGCCCGTATCCCCAAAAAAGTGTTATTCGGAGGAGAAGAAGGCGAGAAGATCAAACTGATAAACGCCTATACCGAGCAGGAGGAGGCTTTGTTGATAGTATCTTCGATCATGTCCAGACTCAGGTCCGATTCTGCGCAGTATCAGGATTTTGCAATACTTTACAGAACAAATTCCCAGTCCAGGGCTTTAGAGGAGGTTTCTCCGTAAAAGGAATCTTCCGTATGTGATATATTCCGGAAATTCCTTCTATGAAAGGGCTGAGGTCAAGGACATGATGGCATATCTGAAGCTTGCCGTAAACCTTAATGATGACGAATCTTTCAAACGTATAGTGAACAAACCGGCAAGAGGTATAGGGGATACGTCTCTGGCTGCCTTGAACGCCGCTGCAATCGACAATGGCTGTCCGCTCATGAAAGCCGTATATTTGGACGGACTCGAAACTTACGGACTGAAAAACGCCGCTGTACAGAAAATGAGGTCTTTCTGTGACATGATGCTCCGTTTTTCATCGAAGACGGCGTCAGAAGACGCCGGATCGCTTGCGCTTTCACTTTGCTTTGGAGTCCGGCCTACTCATGTTTTTACAAAAGCGACAACAGTATAGAGGGCCAGTCCCGTGCTTCGAATGTGGAAGAACTTCTGAACAGCGTGAAGACTTTCGTTGAAGAGCGGCAGAGCGAGTATTTCGAGCAGATGCAGGCTGACGGCTCGATAGGGAGGGCACCGAGCTTTCTGCATCGGATCTGCCTGTCGTTACGTTAAGCGAATATCTGGAGAATGTGTCCCTGCTCAGTGCCGTGGATATGGAAGACGATGAAGATGCAAGCAACAGGATAACCCTTTATGACCGTACACTCTTCCAAAGGTCTTGAGTTCCTGTATGTCTATGTGGCCGGGATGGAAGAAAACATTTTCCCGTCTGGAGGGTCCATGGCGTCCGAAAGCGATGTGGAAGAGGAAAGACGTCTGTTCTATGTGGCGATGACGAGGGCGAAAAAAGCTGTCCAGCTTTCTTTTGCGACTACGCGGATGAGAAACGGAAAGCACGAGTCCAATTCTCCGAGCCGTTTCCTGAGAGAGATTGACAGTGAATACATAGCCAATCCTCTTGACGGGAATGAATACGGTGACGAATCTGTCAGGGAGCATTTCTCACCGTGGTCGGGATCTGCCGGAAGACAGGGCCTGTCCCCGAAAAGCACGTATTCTTATTATGGCAGATCAGGTCCTGTACATTCTTTACAGGCAAGGGAATCCCGGACAGGGGACGCTGCGGTAAAAGTCAATGCACCAAGGACAATGACAACATTCAGGAAGCCTTCCGCCTCCGTCCCTCCGAGACCTGGCAGCGATTTTGAACCTACGCCTGTACTGCAGCTCAAGGCCGGCCAGAGGGTAGAACACAACCGTTTCGGGTTCGGACGGATAATAGAGATTACCGGCGGGCCGTCAGACCTGAAGGCAAAGATAGCTTTCGATGATTATGGGGAGAAAATCCTGCTTTTTGAAATATGCAAAAAAATACGTGCCGTATAGCAAACGGTAAAAAAGGAAAAATCTTTTTTAATTTTCCATTAAAAACGTAAAAAGTTTAAAATTCAGAAAAACATCGGTTTCTGGTGCTCCAGGAGCCGATTTCTCTCATTATACTTTGTCGTGTCAAACCAACACTGAAAGTATTATGAAAAACAGTTTTTCAATTTTTATTTCTGGTTGCGATCAGATTTCCGCCGTCTTTTCGGTTTTGTCATGTTCCAAAGATCATGATTCCGGAAATGAAGGCGGGCTCAGACTCAGTTTCAAAGAAGATATGTACAAGGTATCCATATCCATAGATGACATCGAGCTTCCGGATACAAATGATTTTATTCTCGATATCCGTAATTCCGGAGGCAAGTCAATATATTCCGGATACTACGGAGATTCACCGGAGACGCTGTCGGTGCCGGCCGGGAACTATACCGTCAGTGTAAAATCCGGGAATTCGGCAGACCGCAGTTCTCCAGGCCGCAGTTCGGCGATGAGCAGTGCGTAGTCGTCCCTGCTGAAGGGGTGGTGAACGTGAAACTCGAATGCCGGCAGATCAATTCCGGAATAAGACTCAGGATATCTCCTGACTTTCTGACCGTGTTTCCTGACGGAGTGCTTTTCCTTTCATCTGATGACGGCAGGCTTATGTACGGTTATTCAGAAAAAAGGATCGCCTATTTCAAACCGGGAAACGTGTCGGTCATATTGAACGACGGGAACACGGAAAGGACGCTGTTGACAAGGTCTCTAGAGAGCCAGGAGATACTTACCCTCGGCATTTCCGTATCGGATGATATTCCGGATCCTGATGAAAACGGCATATCGATATCGGTCGACACTACCAGGATATGGCGTGACGAGGATTATGTGATAGGAAACGGTGATACTGACAAAGGTGACGCAGCCGACAATGCCCCTGTCTGTCGGACAGGCCAGAGAACGGGTCGGGGAAAGTGATGTCTGGGTCTACGGCTATATTGTGGGAGGATCTCACCAAGACATCAGTTTCGTTTACGCCTCCGTTTTCATCGGAGACGAACATCGCTGTAGCAACACGCTCTTCTGTGGATTCGCGCGAATCGTGCCTGTCGGTCTTTTTTGCCATCAGGCGATGTGAGGGACAGGCTCAATCTGGTAGATCATCCGGAGAATATAGGGAAACGCGTTTATCTTAAAGGAGATATCGTCGGGTCATATTTCGGGCTTGTCGGTATAAAGAATGTTACTGACTGTGTCTTGAAATGATGAAAAATGTATAAATTTGGGCGGAAAATAAAAAAACGACAGTTATGAAAAAATGAAATCTCTTCTGGTCCTGGCCGTTATGGCTGTTGCCGGATTGAATGTTTCCGCCAAGGCAGGAATTGAAGCCGGTTATATGAATATGAGTTATACACTTTCGGGAGATGGCTTTTTAAAGTGAGCAATCCTTCTTAACGGTTTCTATGTAGGAGTCAGCGATGACATCAGACTGGTGGCAGGGCTGGGAATACGGGTAGGTCTGAACTATTCGTATACTGCAGACAAATCCGCACGATCTTTCATAGAGGATCTGGGTATGAAAGGGACCCGGAGAAAGATCATTATCTTAATGTTCCGCCCGTGTAAGATACAATTTCACCCTTGTTCCTAAAGTATTGAAGATACAGGCCTATGCCGGACCTGTATTTTCCGTGGGACTCAGCCATACGCAGTCTTTTGATTTTCAGGCGACTATAAATGACGAGACGCTGGGCGGCTCATTGAAATACAATTATTACACAGGCAAATTCAAGTCGGATGCAATCGATTCCGCCGAGCTGGAAGATTCCGGACTGCCGACATATAAGAGATTTGATGTCGCAATGGGCGGCGGTGTAGGGATCGAGCTCATCAATCTGATAGAAGTGAAGGTAGGTTATGACTGGGGTCTGTCCGAACGTCTGAAAGGCGACTATGCCGGGTCTGCATCCTGCAAGAGGAACATGTTCTATGTTTCTCTCGGTCTAAGATTCTGACATGATATGCTGAAGACATCGGAAAGGATAGACGGCATAGCCAGTTCGCCTATAAGGAAACTTGCGCCTTTAGCCGATTCTGCAAAGGCTAAAGGCGTGAAAAGTCTACCATCTCAACATAGGGCAGCCGGACATCAGGACTCCCCAGGTGGCTCTTGATGCCTTGAAGCATATAGACAGGACCGTCCTTGAATACAGTCCTTCGCAAGGATTTATGTCTTTCAGGGAAAAGATAGCGTCATATTACGCAGGTTACGGCATGGACTATAAATTCGGAGCAGATAATGGTGACTGCCGGAGCTTCCGAGGCGGTACTGTTTTCTTTTATCGCCTGTCTTGATCCCGGTGATGAAATCATAACGACTGATCCTACTTATGCCAATTATATCGCATTCGCAGAAGCGGCGGAAATCAGAGTCAGGACTATCCTTACGGGTATAGAGGACCGCTTTTGCCCTTCCTCCTGTCGGGGAGTTCGAGAAAATGATCACACCGGCTACCAAGGCTGTCCTTATCTGCAATCCCGGCAATCCGTCCGGCAGTCTGTATACGCGAGAAGAGATGCAGATGCTGGCGGATATTGTCCGCCGTCATGATCTGTTTCTGTTTTCGGACGAGGTTTACCGGGAGTTGTGTGTACGATGGAGCCGAATTCGTATCGGCCGGGAGCCTTGCAGGCGTTGACAAGAATGTGGTCATCATCGATTCGTTTTCCAAAAGATATTCCGAGTGCGGCATAAGGATCGGTGCTGTGATTACTAAAAAACGCTTCTGTCATTGAAGGCGTACTGAAACTCGGACAGCAAAGACTGAGCCCTCCGCTGCTGGGACAGATCGTGGCCGAAGCCTCATGCAGTGCCGGAAGGGAATATATTGAACCTGTCATAAAAGAGTATGGCCGCAGGCGGAGAGTCCTTGTTGACGGGCCATACCCGGGGTAATTACCTCCGAGCCGAAGGGGCATTTATGTGATGGCCAGACTTCTGGTGGATGATCTGATTGGTTCTGCGCATGGTGCCTTTCGGATTTTTGGAATATGAAGGCGAGACTGTCATGATGGCACCTGCATCTGGCTTCTATGTGACACCTGGAGCAGGCCGGCAGGAAGTGCGGATGGCTTATGTCCTTGAAACAAAGAGCCTTGAAAGAGCAGTATTTCTGCTTTCCAAGGCCCTGAAAAATACCGGTCTCTATAGTAGAGATGTTTTTACAATACTATTTCATAGATGTCGGCTTTTTCCGTCTACGGTTACTTTTGCCGCACCTTCCAGAACGCCGTGCTGTATGGAGAAGTGAATGTACCAGCAGACAGTTCCTGTCCGTTTCCATCGTATTGTGTTATAGTGAAGCGGCTGTCGCGTCCGCTCAGGACAGTCAGTTTCCCAGTGCCCGGAGTGACATCGAATGAAAGTTTCCCTTCAAGTCTGTAGATGGACTGACGTTCTTGTCGAAGGCGTTCACCGCAGCTGCGGTATCATCTGCTTCTATATTGAAACCGAGATTGTCAGCTCTTACAGGGTTGACTTCAAAGTGCGTACGGAAGCCCAGTTCTGCTTTTCCGAATCCAGTCTCAGAAGTCTTACGAATCTGGCCTGACAGGATCTCCCTGCCCATTTTATGATATACTGTTTACGCATGTCGTCAATCAGTGTGGTCCACGTTTTCCCGTCGGCAGAACACTGCAGCGCCGCATGATCGAAATAGTCCACATCGTCTACAGAATTCCGTCCCTGGAGGATGAATATTTCCTTTACCGGAGTCACCATTCCCAGATCTATTCCTATCCATGAGCCTGGTGTCTGGGCAGTGCCTGATGTGTAGTAGGTAGTGGAATCGTTGTCGAACATCAGTTTCGTCTGGGTGGAATATGAGTTGTTGAAAGATCCCATACCTCTCTGTACTGATGTTTTTTTCTCCTGAAAGTCCTTCAAAGAACTTTATCCCCAGATCGTCCATTGCGTTCTCATAGAACGGCTGCAGTTTGAATGTCCCGCATTTGTGCGCATTATAGCTTTCGATTTCCTCCCGGACATCAGGTTGTCTGCATAAGCGGACCAGAATGATTCCACCAATCCGTTTTCAAGCAGTTTGATAAGCTCGAGGGCATTTTTCTCCTCGGATCCCGAGTTTTCCTGAACTCTTCAGCCAAGGTTCCAGTTCTTTAAGCAGAAGCTTGTTCTTGCATCCCGCCTCCATCTGTCCGGGAACTTTCGCCACTTTCCTGAACTCCGGACATCAATGCCTTGTACTGTTCCTGCGAGTAATTGTCAATGAGGAAAGTCTCTGTTTCCCATGATTCGTCTCTCCTGTATCCCGTCTCCGTGTCGCAGGAGTGGATCGCGAACGTCCTGTAGGCATCGGCAGCATCAGGGACAAGTTCGGCCAGCCCTCTTCCCAGTTGTCCATGGCATTGTATCCGGCTACATTCCAGCAGTAGTCAGCCACTCCATAGAGTGCAATCTTGATGCTTCCCCATGTTCCATAGGGATTGCTGACCATGCCGCACAGGTCATCCGGAGTAAGGGTAGGGTCGAGACCGTATGCCGGTCCCTGCATGATTATATGTCTTGCATAATCTGTTACCGGGAAATTCCACCAGTAGAAAGCCGGCCTGTTTATTCTCGAATTCACCCATTCCATAGTATCTTTGGTCAGGTCGCTGCACACGTAGTCACCTGTCCAGAAAACTTCTATGTCCGGATCCAGGATTTTCCCGTATATCGCCAGATTGCCGTTCGGCCCGGATTAGCCCAGAGTCTTGAATAGTCTGTCGGGCAGACGATCAGTGGCTGCACATCGCCTTTGGCTTTTACAAACTCCCTGTTGAGCCTGTTCAGCAGTTCCGCCTGCTTTGTAGGATTTGTCCCTTCACCTGAAATGTCATCGAAGAAAATGGCGAATGACCGTACACCCAGGTCATACATCAGGTTGAACTTGTTCAGCAGGTTGCCGTAGTCTTCCTCATTCCATTTGATATCCTGTCCCGGATGGATCGCCCAGACGAAATCTACCCGGTTGCGATTGCAGGCCTGCACAAGTTCGCTTATGTTCCTGGCTTCGTTTTCGGGATACGGCAGCCGCCAGTTCGACAGCTGTGGTACGGGTCATCTTTCGGACCGTACAGGTATGTGTTCATCTTGTTGGCTCCGTAGAAGTCTATCAGAGACGTACGGACTTCATGGGACCATGGCGTGCCGTAGAACCCTTCCACTACGCCGCGGTATTTGAGGTCCGGCCAATCCTTGATGTCAGTATAAGGGAGAACCCCGCTTTCGAGTATCTGCTTCAGCGTCTGCAGTCCGTAGAAAGCCCCTCTTTCATTGTAGCCTGTTACTGCTACCCCCTTTGTCGGAGACAGTCAGCCGGTATGTCTGTCTATGGCTTTCACTCCGGCCTTGTCAGCCGCCTTCTGTCCGAAATCAATAGAAAGAGGCAGTCCTTTTTTGTCCTGTTTGATGAAGGCGATGTCATCGCCGAAAGCCCCCTTCTGTCTTTGACCCTGAATCCTGCGGAGAAATCGAGCGTCTTGTCCAGATTCAGATTCATTTCGTGAGGTACAGGATTCAGTACCGGCCCTTTGTGGTCGATTTTCTGCCCCGGAACCTTTGCTATTGACTGCGATTCCAGTCTTTGGGAAGACAGGTCGAAATCAGTGTCCTGTGCCGGCAGGTCCATGCCTGAAACCGCCAGGATCGCTACGGTGATTAAAATTTTTCTGTCCATCGGAATTTGCTGTTTGTGATTATTAGCTTATTGGGCAAAAATAATCAATTTATTAAACAAACGGCAGAAAGGAGAAAGATTTTTATATACTTATGTAAAAAATTACAGCATTTTTTCTATCCAATGGAAAATCAAGATAATACGCTTGCGCAGGACATTGTAGTCCAGGGTGTCGGCCGAGTCGTATGTCTTGTTGTTGTTCATGGTGATTCCGGAGGTGAACAGCACGGCCGGCACACCGTTTTCTATGAATACCCTCTGGTCGGAAAGTGTATAGAATATTCTTTGTGAAATCCTTGCTGCCATAATATGAATGTGAAATTTCCAGGTCTGTACCATAAAAGAGGTTGCACTGGGTAATCTTGTCCCTGTCCTCTTTTTTCCAACCTGTCGTTTCCCAGCATAATCAGGTAATCTTTCCTTCCGGACTTCAGCGGCGAGAGCGAGCATCCGATCTGGTCGATGTTAACCATAAGCGAGATCTTGTCTTTAGTGACGGTCTCTCCCGGTCAGCGGATCTTTCAGGTCTCCGTTCTCCACCATTCTCCAGAGCGAGTATGAGCCTGACAGATTCATGCACTGTCCGTCAAAAGCTACGAAAATGAGATTCTTTCCATAGGATTTCCCCCAGTGTCTTCATGGTGGCGAACATTCCTGCCAGCGTGGTGAGTGCTACCGTGCCGGAAGCATTGCTGTCCGCACCCGGATAGACTTTTCCTCCGAGGATGCCCAGATGGTCGTAGTGGGCACCTATTATTATATAGGAATCCCGGGGCTCTTTTTTTCGAACCTGGAACCATACCTATAATATTATGGCCTACTATGCCGTCTCCGGCATATATGTGTTTTGCATAGCCCGGACCGGAATCCAGAAGTCCGGATTTTCTGAAGTTCCTGATGATCCAGAAAGCGGCTTCACATCCTCCGGCCGAGCCTGTCGCCCTTCCTTCACAGAGACTCCCGGACAGGAACTCCCACTTGTCTGTACAGTCTGTCTTCCCATACAAGGTTGTGGGCCAATGTGTCGTTTGATATCCAGGGGCTCTGGCCGGCAGCAGTCGTCTGCCAGGATATTGCCAGTACGATTGCTGCGGTAGCGGATATTATGATTTTTTTGATCATTCTATCAGTCAGGGCTTGATAATTATTATATTTGCCTTCCGCATTTATACTGTTGCGCCTCGGCATGACAAATAAATTTGTTCTGCACTCGGCTTCTGCGTATATTTGCGCCCGGTTCGGAGAAAACGGGCCAAAATTAGGAAAAATAAGGGAAACAGAAATGGGTATTCTGAAAAAATATATGCTGGCCGCTGTCCTGCTTTTGTCTGTGACTGCAGGCCGGCTGTATGCCCAGTATGACAAGGATGTCTTCTTTTTCCGTGGCCGGCAGGCGCTTTCAGAAGGGAAATATGCGAGGGCTATCGAAAATTTCAATGTATTGGCCAGACTCGACACTACAGATTACTGGACCTTTTTTTTCAGAGGGATAGCCAAGTACAATCTCGGTGACATACGCGGAGCCCAGAGTGATTTCGATACTTCGGTGAGACTGAATCCGGTATTCACCTCCGGATATCATTACCGGGCCATTACTTTGAGCCGTGCCGGGAAATACAATGAAGCACTGGACGACCTCCGCCAGGCCATTGACCTGGGACCTGGATATATAGGACTGTATTTCAGCAGGGGAGTGACGTATTTTCTATCCAGACAGTTCGACAAGGCTGTCTCCGATTTTGACAGGTATATAAGGAAAGAGCCGAAGGATCCGTCCGCATATCTGAACCGCGGTGCCAGCTATCTGTTCCTTAAGGATACCCTCAAGGCCATGGCCGACTACAACAAGGCTATCAAGCTAGACCGTTTTGACCCTGAAGGATACATACGCAGAGGACGCCTGTATGCCGATTCCGGAGATTATCCCAAGGCAATCGGGGATATGGACAAGGCCATACAGCTGGACACCTCCAACACGTTCGCCTATTTCAACCGGGCCATAATGCTTTATGAACAGAAAGACTATATGGGGGCGATGAGGGATCTGAACCGTGTCTTGAAAGACGAGCCCGGGAATGCACTTACTTTGTACAACAGAGGGCTGATCAGTGCCCAGGTAGGTGCATACGAGGATGCCCTGTCGGATATGGACCGTGTCCTGAACATCAATCCGGAGAATGTGCTTGCCTATTTCAACAGGGCTTCGATTTTCATAGAGATGGAACGTTATCAGGATGCGTTGGAGGATTATGACCGGGCTATCGAACTTTATCCTGATTTTGCCAAGGCCTACATGAACCGCGCATACGTGAAAAATATGATGGGAGATTACAAGTCTTCCAAGGAGGATTATGAGATAGCGCAGAAAAAGGTACAGGAATACAGGGAAGCAAGTTCGAAAAATGCGGAATCATTTGCCGATACAACGAGAAAGTACAGTTCCCTTATAGCTTTGGATGCGGATTTCGCCAAGAAAGATTTCAATGACGAACTCCTGCAGCACAGGGATATTGACATCCGGTTAAAGCCGATGTTCCGTTTTTACATTGGCTGACAGCAGGGAAGATACCCGCTATGCGCTTCAGCGCAGGTATGAGAATCCTCTTGTCGACAAGTTCCTTGCCGAGGCTGCCGTGCCTGTGACAATCACCAATACGGATACCGTCTATACGGGGAAAGATCCCGGAGCAGGTCATTGAAAATGCCTTGTACGGTGCTCCCGACGAGGGTCCCAGCAGAACAGTTTCCTCAAGGCCCTGTATGAAACAGTCGGCAGGCAGTACAGTTCGGCCCTCAATTATTATGATTCCGCCATCGGGGCAGATTCGCCGGATGATATCGGAAAGCTCTATAAAGCTTTCTATTATATGAACCGCGGGGTGCTCCGCTCTGAAATGATAGATTTCATCTCATCCATCGAGAGCAATGTCCAGGTGCTTACAATGGATGATTCCGGAACAACCAGGGCGCGGGTCAAGGACCAGGTCAGCCAGATATATGATTATTCAACTGCAGTTGCCGACATGAAGGCGGCAGCTGAAATCGTGGATGACATCCCGTATATACATTTCAATCTCGGAAATCTCTACTGCCTTACAGCTGAGCATATTGCATCCATTGACAGTTACACCAGGGCCATTGACCTGTATCCGTATATGGGTGATGCCTACTATAACAGAGGATTGGTGCTTATCTACTTGAAAGATAAGGAGAAAGGATGTATCGACCTGTCTCGTGCAGGCGAGCTTGGCGTGTCGGATGCCTACAGTGTCATTAAAAGTATTATGAGGAAGAGGAGTGAGTGTAAGATGGTAAAAATTCATGAGCTTTGTCAAGTGGTAGCTGTGGCAACTGCTACTATTTTGAGATGAGGAAAACGGTATAGTCATAGATGCAGGCGTAAGTCTGCGGCGTTTGAAAGACATTGGAGGAATGCGGATGACACTGATTCTTTTCGGTGCCGTACTTTAGACCCATGACCATCTGGACCATATCAGGCATCTGGGGCTCATTCTGCAAGAGGGCCGTCTGCCGGTCTATACTACCGGAATCCTTCATGGAGCCCTTTGCAAGACACTTCATTTACGGCGGACCATATAGCAGCAGCCTGCCGCAGGGTTCTTCCGGACGACGGAGCCGGAACGGTATGCGGTATGGAGGTCAGGTATTTTGAAGTACCGCACGATGCCACCCAGACAGTCGGCTATGCTATAAATTACAAAAAGACCGGAGGTTTGTCATTATGACAGATCTGGGACGTATTACCGATGAGGCGGTGGATTATGCCAGGCAGGCCGATACGGTGGTGCTGGAGTCCAATTATGATATGGATATGCTGATGGGAGGTCCTTATTCGTATGATTTGAAAAATGAGGATAGTACAGGGAAACGGGCATCTTAGCAACGATGAATGCGCTTCTGCGGTACGGCGTTTCTGGCATCCAGGACTGAAAAACATTTTTCTGTGTCATCTCAGCGAAAACAACAACACTCCGGAGCTGGCTTACCGTTCCAGTGCCGATGCTCTCGCAGCCGTCGGAGCGGAAAAAGGTACAATCTCTGTCCGTTGTCTTCCTCGCACCCGGCCATCCGATTTTTCACACTTTAGCGTCAGCAAGACGAATTATGCTGCACCAGTTTCCTGTCAGTCCCGAACACGAAAACAGGCCGGCCCTTTCCAGGTCAGCCTGTCTAACTTTCTGTCTATGGAGATATTACTGCTCGTCCATCAGCTGCATGTGCTGAACGTAGATGGCCTTCTTTGATCTCCTCTCTCCTTCTTTACAGACGGCTTTACGAAAGCTTTCCTTGCACGGAGCTCACGGATAGCGCCGGTTTTCTCGAATTTCCTTTTGAATTTCTTCAGGGCCTTCTCTATGTTCTCGCCTTCTTTTACTGGTACTATAATCATCGCTAAATCACCTCCTTTTATTTGCGGATGCAAAGGTAGTCAAATTATTTTATATTCAAAATATTTTTAAAGGCCGCCATGCCTTTTGTCGCGACATCCTTTATGTGCGTTATCCTTGAGTCATGTACAGGGACGTCTTTCGGGTCTATGATATATATAGGAGTGTCAGGTCCTGCATATCTGTAGAGTCCGGCGGCAGGATAGACTTGCAGCGATGTCCCTACTATCAGCATGATGTCGGCCTGTTCTACGGCATCGATGGCCTTTTTCGATTTTAGGCACGGCCTCTCCGAACCATACTATATGCGGTCTGAGCTGGGCTCCGTTCGGGGCCTTGTCTCCGAGGTGGATTTCCCGTATCCTATATCGAAGACTGTCTTTTCCGAAAAGCCGTCCGTTTCATTGCAGCAGTTTTCCGGGCGTACCTTTGTCAGTTCTCCGTGCAGGTGTATGATATGGGTTGAGCCTGCCCTTTCGTGGAGATTGTCGACATTCTGGTGATGACGCTCACCTGGAACGCATCTTCCAGTGACGCGATCAGCCGGTGCGCCTCATTGGGCTTCACTGTGGCAAGCTGTGCCCTGCGTGCATTGTAGAAATCCAGCATCAGACCGGGATTCCTGTACCATCCGTCTATGGATGCTACATCTTCCACATTGTAGTTCTCCCACAGTCCGTCGCTGTCTCTGAAAGTACTTATTCCGCTTTCTGCACTCACCTCCGGGTCCGGTGAGTACCGCGATCTTCTTTTTTCTTTTCCATATTACAATTCGGGAATTTCAAAAATAATATTTGCGGAGCCAATGTTCGAACAGAGGGTCAAGCACCAGGGCTTCCTCCCTTTCATTGAAAGTCACTATCTCCTTTTTGCACAGTGCGTCCTTTACCCTCCTGACATTGGCCGAAGAGTTGAGTGCATATTTTTCTATGACTTCCGTGGCGCTGAATTTGACCACACCCTCCAGCACCGCTTTCAACAGGCTTATCTGGTGTACGGTAAGACTGTCGGTCATTCTTATGAATCTCGGTTCGTGGAGGGACAGCATCATCCTCATGGCTTCCATCAGGATACCCTCATTTATGTACCCTTTGGTCATAGAGTCGCAGATGGCCATGTAGTGGTTTATGTACCATAGGTTCCCTTTGAATACTTTGCAGCAGTCCAGTATCATGTCCTGTTCTATGACCTTCCCGCTGTTCTGGAACCCCCTCATTACATGCTCCACTATTTCTCTGGAGTCAATGCTCTGGAGCGGAATGTGTTCTACGGCCTTGTGGAAATACTTGTACTCTTCGAAGATGTATTTCATCGCATTCGTTTTTGACCCGGACAGGATGAAACTGCATCCTTCTGTCTCCGGATTTCCGTGCTGCATCATTACATCTTTCATCAGTCTGAATATGGTCTCGAATCTTTTGTCCTCCATCAGGTTCTGGAACTCATTGATGATGATGAACATTCTGGTGCCGCGCTCCGCCGCGATTCTTCCGGGAAGCCTGAGCATGGATGCGATGTCGTTTTCGTCCATGCTCCAGTTGAGCGACACCACCTCGTCGAATCTGGAGAACCTTTCCTTGTCGAACACGAAATGCGTGCCTTCGAGCAGGCTGGAGATGATGTTCCCGTATTCTGCAGGGGTAGAGTAGCATGACCGTATGACTGCAGAGCCCAGACGGATAAGGAACGTCTCGGCGTTCCGGATGTTGAACAGGTTTACTTCACAGGCGGTGAACTGTCTCCCGTAACGCGCATGTTGAAAAGCGCCTGCTGTATCAGGGATCTCTTTCCGATTTTGGCGGAGCGTAGATTACCACGTTTCCCCCCGGCCCAGAAGGTTGCCCAATGTTGCATTCTGCCTTGCGGCCTATGAAATTCCGGCCGGTTACGTATGTACTGTAAATGAATGGCGTTTCCATTGCTGTTCGGTTCAATACATTATACAAATGTAGGAAAAAAGTGAAATCCGTTTGCTTTTTTTTATTGTATAAAATACCTATATTTGTCATGCCGTCAAGGCTTAAGTGTGTCGTTTTTTGTTGTAGTGAAAACAGCATACC
>VOFD01002319.1_pt1 | contig 22481 bp, 15 predicted proteins | sample 5384101 | NCBI WGS metagenome assembly VOFD01 (sample SAMN12384723, study PRJNA508395) | human gut metagenome | isolation source: healthy gut C | host: Homo sapiens
GATCCAGCACGCTTTGTAGATGGAGATCGGCTCCCAGCGGCAGGCGGCGTTGTATTCGTGCGCCAGGCGGTATTCGATCACCTCGAATTGCAGGGCGCCCACCGTGCCGATGATTTTGCGGCCGTTGAGCGACGAGGTGAACAGCTGCGCCACGCCTTCGTCCATCAGCTGATCGACGCCTTTGGCCAGCTGCTTGAATTTCAGCGGATCGGCGTTTTCGATATAACGGAACTGCTCGGGAGCGAACGAGGGAATGCCCGTGAATTTGAGCTTCTCGCCTTCGGTGAACGTATCGCCGATCTTGAAGGTTCCCGTGTCGTGCAGACCCACGATATCGCCCGGATAGGCGAAGTCGATGACCGACTTCTTCTCGGCCATGAAGGCCGTCGGCGACGAGAATTTGAGCTGCTTGCCGCTGCGCACGTGCAGGTAGTTCTGGTTGCGCTCGAACGTGCCGGAGCAGATTTTCAGGAAGGCGATGCGGTCGCGGTGGTTGGGGTCCATGTTGGCGTGGATCTTGAAGACGAAGCCTGTCATCTTCTCCTCGGCCGGCTCCACGCGCCGCGTCTCGGTCTGCGAGGGGCGCGGCGAGGGGGCGATGTCGATGAAACATTCGAGCAGCTCGCGCACGCCGAAATTGTTGATCGCCGAGCCGAAGAAGACCGGCGCCAGCTCAGCCCGCAGGTAAGCGTCGCGGTCGAAAGCGTCGTACACGCCTTCGACCAGTTCGGTGTCTTCGCGCAGTTGCTTGGCGTAGCGTTCGGAGATGTATTCGTCCAGTTCGGGCGAGGCGAGGTCGTTGATCTCTACGGTCGAAGCGTCGGCCGTCTGCCGTTCGTCGCTCGTAAAGAGCGTGAGGTTCTTCTCGTAGATGTTGTAAACGCCCTTGAAGGTGTCGCCGCTCGAAATCGGGAATGAGAGGGGACGTACCCGGATGCGGAGTTCCTTCTCGATTTCGTCCAGCAGGTCGAAGGGATCCTTGCAGGGGCGGTCGAGCTTGTTGACGAAGACGATCACCGGGGTCTGCCGCATGCGGCAGACGTCCATCAGCTTGCGGGTCTGGGACTCGACGCCCTTGGCGCCGTCGATGACGATGATTACGGAGTCCACCGCCGTCAGCGTGCGGTAGGTATCTTCGGCGAAGTCTTCGTGGCCCGGGGTATCGAGAATGTTGATCTTGCGGCCCTGGTATTCGAAGCCCATGACGGACGTAGCGACCGAAATACCGCGCTGACGTTCGATCTCCATGAAGTCGGAGGTGGCTCCCTTCTTGATTTTATTGCTTTTGACCGCTCCCGCGACGTGGATGGCGCCGCCGAAGAGCAGCAGCTTCTCGGTAAGGGTCGTCTTGCCGGCGTCGGGGTGCGAAATGATGGCGAACGTCCGCCGCCGGGTGATCTCTTCCTGTAAAGTCATAAACGGTAATAAAGATTGTGGGTGAGTTCTCTTGCAGATTATTTATTGTCCGGTTTGGGGTAGTCGGAGTTGTAGTGGCAGCCGACCGACTCTTTCAATGCGCTGCCTTGTTTGATGACCAGGTAGGCCACGGCGATCATGTTGCGCAGTTCGCACAGCTCGCGATTGGGCTTGATCTTGTTGTGTAGCTCTTCGGTCTCTTCGTAGATGATCGACAGGCGGCGCAGGGCGCGTTCGAGCGAGAGATTCGAGCGGACGATGCCCACGTAGTTGGACATGATGGTCTGCATCTCGCGCTTGGACTGGATGATCATCAGCATCTCTTCGGTGTGCTGCGTGCCTTCGAAATCCCAGTCGGGAATACCCTCCTGGATTTCGACCGAGGAGAGCCGGGAGGTGGCGTGTTTGGCGGCTTGGTCGGCATAGACGACCGCTTCGATCAGGGAGTTCGAAGCCAGCCGGTTGGCGCCGTGCAGCCCCGTGCAGGAGGTTTCGCCCAGCGCATAGAGCCGGCGGATCGAGGTTTCGCCGTTGAGATCGACCTTTACGCCGCCGCAACAGTAGTGTGCCGCCGGTGTGACGGGGATCAGGTCGCGGGTGATGTCGATGCCGAGCGAGAGGCATTTTTCATAGATGTTCGGGAAATGCCGGCGCGTCTGCTCCGGATCTTTGTGCCGCACGTCGAGATAGACGAAGTCCTCGCCCCGGCGGGTCATTTCGGTATAGATGGCCCGGGCCACCACGTCGCGCGGCGCGAGCGACTTCATCGGGTGGTACTTGTCCATGAACTCCTCGCCGTTTTGCAGGCGCAGGATGGCACCGAAACCGCGCATCGCCTCCGTGATGAGGAAATTGGGCTTTTCGGCCGGATGGTAGAGCGAGGTGGGGTGGAATTGGATGAACTCCATGTTTTCGGTGATGGCCTTGGCGCGGTGGCACATGGCGATGCCGTCGCCTGTGGCGACGCTCGGATTGGTCGTCGAAGAATAGACGTTGCCGCAGCCGCCCGCAGCGACGACGGTGAATTTGGCCAGCACGGTTTCGATCTCGTTGCTCTCCAGGTTCAGCACGTAAGCTCCGAAGCAGGCCAGGCCGCGCGTGTGGCGGGTGACGAACTCGCCCAGGTGGTGCTGCGTCAGCAGGTCGATGGCGAAATGGTGTTCGAGCACCGTGATGTTGGGGTGCTTGCGTACCGAGGTTATCAGGGCCCGTTCGATCTCGGCGCCCGTGAGGTCCTCGTGGTGGAGGATACGGTGTTCGGTATGTCCGCCTTCGCGGTTGAGTTCGAAACGCCCGTCGGGCGTCTTGTCGAAGCGCGTGCCCCATGCGATCAGGTCGCGGATCAGCTCGGGAGCACGGCGCACCACCAGCTCCACGGCGGCCGGATCGCATTTTCCGGCGCCGCACACCAGCGTATCGCGGATGTGTTTTTCGAACGTGTCGGGGGCATACGTCACCGAACAGATACCGCCCTGCGCATAGTTGGTGTTGCACTCGTCCATTTTCCCTTTCGTTACCAGTGTAACGTGGCCGTGTTCTGCGGCTTTGAGGGCGAAACTCAGTCCGGCGGCGCCGGATCCGATGACCAGAAAATCGGTTTTCATGGTTTTCAGCGATTGGACAGGCCGAGATAGTGCTGGCGTGCGATGAAGCCGGATCGAGCCGACTTATATCCGGACGCAGCCTATCAGAGCGAAATTTTTTGTAAAGATAGCAAAAGGGAACGACGAGCCGAACCCGTTCGAGCTTGTCCGAACCGCCTTCTATCTGATGCAAAGATAGTGAAAGCCGAGCGCAGCGCCAAATTTATTTGCTGGTCTAAACCGGGTATTTTTTCCGTAAAGACCGGGATTTTTATTAATTTTGTGCCCGCTATATGCTGAAAATGGAAAGACATATCGACATAGACCGTTTCGACTACGACCTGCCCGACGAGCGGATCGCCAAGTATCCGCTCGAGGAGCGATCGGCATCGAAGCTGCTTGTTTACGAACGGGGGGAAATCTCGGAGCGCCGCTTCCGCGACATCGGCGACATACTGCCTGAGGGGACCCTGCTGGTGTTCAACAATACCAAGGTGATTCGGGCGCGGATTATCATGCACAAACCTTCGGGTGCTCGGATCGAGGTATTCTGCCTCGAACCGCACGATCCGGCGGATTACGAGCGGGCGTTCGCCGTGAAAGGTTCGTGCCGCTGGAGCTGCATCGTGGGTAACCTCAAAAAATGGAAAGAAGGCCCGCTGGTGATCGATTTCGAATATGAAGGTCGCGCGGAACGGATGCTGGCCTGGCGTGAGGGCGAGGGCGGCCGCGAGCAGATCGTCCGCTTCGAATGGACGGCTGATCTGACGTTCGGACAACTGCTGGAACATCTGGGCCGGATTCCGATCCCGCCTTACCTGAACCGCGAGAGTCAGGAGATCGACAATACCCGTTACCAGACCGTCTATTCGAAATTCGAAGGTTCCGTGGCCGCTCCGACGGCCGGCCTGCACTTCACACCGGAGTTGATCGAGCGGATGCGGACGCAGGGGTTTTCGTTCGAAGAGGTGACCCTGCACGTGGGGGCCGGAACATTTCTGCCCGTGAAAGACCGCGATGCGGCGGCGCATCCGATGCATACGGAACATTTCGAGATCCGTCGAAGCAGCGTGGAGCGGCTGCTGGAGAAGTGGGATAATATTACGGCGGTAGGTACCACTTCCGTCCGAACGCTGGAGTCTTTGACGGCGCTGGCGTGGCGGATCCGTACTTCGGGTGCGCCCGATGCGAGCCGCGTGATCGGGCAGTGGGAGTTGTACGACTTGCCCGAGGTGTTTACAGGCCGCGAAGCATTGCAGGTACTGTCAGACTATATGGTTCGTGAGGGGATCGAGAAACTCAAGGCCGCCACGCAGATCATGATTACGCCGCTGGGATACCGTTTCCGGATCGTGCGCAATATCGTCACGAACTTCCAATCGGGCGCCCACGGCCGTGCGGCCGTACCCAGCGGCGCCTCGACCGGCGAACACGAAGCGCTCGAACTGCGCGACGGCGATCCCCGCCGTTACGGCGGCAAAGGGGTTCAGAAGGCCGTGGAGAACGTCAACCGGACGCTGGCTCCCCTGCTCACGGGAATGAGCGTGCTCGACCAGACCGGCATCGACCGTGCCCTGCTGGCCGCCGACCACACCCCGACCAAATCGAATCTCGGCGCCAACGCCCTGCTGGGCGTATCGCTCGCTGCGGCACATGCCGCGGCCAACTACCTCGGCGTGCCGCTCTACCGCTACATCGGCGGCGTGAACGCACACGTGCTGCCCGTGCCGATGATGAACATCATCAACGGCGGTTCGCACTCCGACGCACCGATCGCTTTCCAGGAGTTCATGATCCGGCCGATCGGCGCCCGCACCTTCCCCGAAGCGGTGCGCATGGGTGCCGAGGTGTTCCACGCCCTGAAAAAGGTGCTTCACAAACGCGGCCTCTCGACGGCCGTGGGCGACGAGGGCGGATTCGCGCCTGCGCTCAACGGTACGGAAGACGCCATCGAAACGATCATCGAGGCGATCCGCGCCGCCGGCTACCGCGCCGGCCGCTGCGACGAGCAGGGCGACGTCTCGATCGCCATGGACTGCGCCTCGTCGGAGTTCTACCGCGACGGTCTCTACGACTACACGACGTTCGAAGGCGAAAAGGGCGCCCGCCGCAACGCCGCCGAGCAGGTCGAGTATCTCGCCGCACTGGTGGAGAAGTACCCGATCGATTCGATCGAGGACGGGATGGCCGAAAACGACTGGGAGGGCTGGGAGATGCTCACCGCACGTCTGGGCGCCCGCTGCCAGCTGGTGGGAGACGACCTGTTCGTCACCAACGTCGAATTCCTGCGCAAGGGCATCGAGCGCCGCTGCGCCAACTCGATTCTGGTGAAGGTCAACCAGATCGGCACGCTCACCGAGACGCTCGACGCCATCGCCATGGCACAGCGCGCCGGCTACACGGCCGTCATCTCGCACCGCTCGGGCGAGACCGAGGACACGACGATCGCCGATCTGGCCGTAGCGACCAACGCCGGCCAGATCAAGACCGGTTCGATGTCGCGCACCGACCGCATGGCCAAATACAACCAGCTGCTCCGCATCGCCGAGGAGCTGGGCGACAAGGCCGTCTACGGAATCCCGAAATAAACCGTCTCGCAGCGGTTCCGCTGCTGTGAGAAGGGAAACGCCCCTTTGCCGAGAACTGCAAAGGGGCGTTTCCAATTTACCCGAAAGCATACCGCCGCGCAGTGCGGCTCCGCCCTATGCGATCACCAGATCGACGCCCGCCTCCTCGGCCATGGCGACCGCCTGCTCCGAAATGCGGCTGTCGGTCACAATCACGTCGATCTCTTCGAGCGAACAGATACGGCCGAAACCGCGCTGCCCGAACTTCGACGAGTCGGCCAGAATGATGATCTTCGACGCCGAGCGCATCATCACCTGGGTGAGCTTCGCCTCCTCGATCGTCGAGGTGGTGATCCCGTGTTCAAGATCGATGCCGTCGACCCCGAAGAAGAGCTTCGAGCAGCTGAAATCGCTCAGCGCCGCCTCGGCGTAACCGCCGATCGCCGACAACGACTTCTTGTGGACGCACCCGCCCAGCTGCACGACGTTGATCTCCTCGACGTCGTTGAGCAGCACCGAGGTTTTGAGGAACGTGGTCACCACGTTGAGATGCGAGCGGAACTCGCGCTTGATCGCCTCGGCGAACGCATAGATCGTCGATCCCGAAGCCATGATGATCGAATCGTTGTCGTTGAGCAGTTCGACCGCCTTCCGGGCGATGCGCTCCTTCTCCTCGCGGTTGACATTGCCCTTCACGTGGACGTCGGTATCCGCCACGTGGGGATTGGCCGAACGGGCGCTGCCGTGTACCTTGTACAACAGCCCCTTCGCTTCCAGTATCTTGACGTCCTTGCGGATCGTCACCTTCGTCACGCCCAATTCGTTGGCCACGTCGGTGATGCGCACGAAGCCGTATTTGTTCAGATGATCGAGAATGTATTTGTGTCTTTCGGCTACGCTCAACATATTCGGTTTGTTTCGATTTTAATTGCGTAAATATAGTAAATATCGACGAGTTCTGCAAAAAAGCGTTGATTTTCTCTCTTCGTTTTCTCGCCTCGGCATAGTCCGAACAAGTTCGGCTCTGCGCTCGGCTTAACGAAACGGTTCGTTTCCAACAGTCGTTTTCTTGCCATGGCATAGTCCGCGCAAGCGCGGCTCTGCCCATTTGGCTTATCGACAACGTCGCTCTGTCTCTCACGGCCGGAATCTCCGGCCGATATTTTCCGCACGGGCACCCGCACCCGCAAAAAAGCGGACGACCCAAAGGGCCGTCCGCCGCGAAAACCGCTAAAAAGAGAGGGCGTTTACTGTTTCCTGACGATCACGTCGTCGATCCAGGCACGGTCGCCCGGCGTATTGTATTTGTCGTACTCGGCCGTCGCCTTATACAGTTTGGTATAGATCTGAATCAGCGTTTTGGCCGTCACGCCTTCGATCACGACCTCGTGGTCGGTAAACTCGAAGCACTTCTTGCTGTTGGCACCGTATTCGGCCGGGAGTTTGTGCTTCACCAGAACGTCCGTCGCATTTTCCGCTGCGACGGCGACACCGTCCGCCTTGACGATCTTCGCACCGTCGGCCTCTTTCAGACGCACCCAGACGCCTTCACGGCCATCCAGAACGGCATTACCGACTTCCAGATCGCCTGTCGAAGTGTTCGGTTCGCAATAGGGCGACGACTTGAAAGTCAGCACCACGGTCGTCGGACCGGTCAACGAGGTCATATACGGAATCGGCATGTAGCCGTTGTTCTCCGTAGAACCGAATTTCAGGATACCTGCGGTCAGATACGAACGCAGCATGTAATCCTCCGTCGCCGTAGGCGCTTCGAAGCGTCCCACTGCGAGAGGAAGAGCCGGTGGTAATCGGCCGGCACCGCGCCGCAACCGCTGTTGGGGTTGGGCATGTTCTTGACCGGCGTGCCGGACGTATAGGCCAACTGGGTCAGGTCGCCCGTCAGATCGTCCTTCTCCGTCTTGGGATACATGCCGAATGCGATGGCCGCACCGTTGCCGCCCCACCAATGTTCGTTGAAATCGGCATAGAAGAGACAGTCGGAATGATCCTCCTTCGCCGTCGTAGTGAAGATATATTCACCCCACTCCGAATCGCCGAACTTGGAGGCGTCGGCCGAGATGCGCTGAATGCGTGCCGTGTAAGTCGTATTCGCTTTGAGACCGCCGAATACGAAGCGCGGGAATTTGTATTTGGCGCTGGGCAGCCCCCACTTCGAGAAGTTGTAGATCAGTTTCGACCCTTCGAGCAGCTGGAGCGACGTCTTGGTGTCGGACTGCTGCGCCGCGTCGATATCCCACTCGACGATGGCCATATTGTGCGTCACCTCGAATCCGTCGTAGAGATGCACGACAGGGCGGGTCAGCAACGCCGGCGTATGCACGGCGATGTCGGCCGTGAACTCCGAATTGTATTCGGGCTTGCTCTCGTAGAGCGCCTGCACCGCAACGGCATAGTCACGGTCGGGCGTCAGTTCGCCGAAGGTGCACGACAGCGCGTCGGCATCCACGCTCTGCTCCTTCACCACGGCACCGGCCTCTTTGAGCACGGCCTTGTAGCCGCTCGCGCCGCTCACCGTCTCCCAACTGATCGTCACCGCATACGACGTCGCCGAAGCGGTCGCCTCGGGCGTCTTCAACGGGCCGGCCAGGAAGCCTTCGGTACCGAGCAGGACGGAGACCTTCTCCGAATCGAACTCGGGATTCGGCTCGTAGAGCGCGACGATCTCGAAGATGTAGAATCCCGGCTGCAAGTCGGTAAATTCGTGCGAGAAAACATCGTCGACTCCCTCTGCGGCGGGAACCACCGCCTTGTTCACGAACGAGGGGTTCTCCTGCGGCACGAGGGCTACTTCATAACCCGTCGCGTCGGCGACGCCCGGCCACTCCACCTCGATCGAATTCGCTCCGCTCGTATAGAGAATCCGTTCCGCATCGACTTTCTCCAACGGTTCGGTGCGCTCCTTGACGGCGGACGACATCACCGAGATGTTGTCCAGCACGAAACGGCCCTTGCCGTCCGTCTTGGTCGACGCCCACTTGAACGACGTGGCCGAAGTGGCGCCGTTGACCACGAACGTGCAGGTCGTCCACTTGGCGTTCGCCCAGCCCGAGAAGGTCGGCAGCGAGATGTTGCCGCCGCCCTCGACCGAACCTGCGCCTTCGGCCGTGAAGAGGATCAGATCATCGGATTTATCGTACAGCGAGATGTCGAACGACACGACGACGGTCTGCGGCGCCGAAGAGAGTTTGTCCATTTTCGGCGTCTGAATCCAACCGTTGTTGCTGCCCGTTCCGAGCTTGATGTAACCCGGGTGTTCGTAGACACGCTCTCCCTGCCAACCGACCAGATCGCGGTTGATGCGGTAGGTCTCACCCAGCGACTTGAAGGCGTCGCCCGCGCCGTCGGTTCCCACCGAGACCTCGCCGTCGGCCTCTTCGAGGCCCGTAATATCCTGACCGGAAACCTGTTTCCCGCCGGGACACTTGCCCTTCTTATTGGCCATCAGGTCGCCGCCCCAGACGAATTTGCCGAAGTCCATCGAGAAGATGAAATTCTCGGACTGGATATTGAGCGAAATCACGTCGTCGAAGATCGTCTTGCCCTCGATGGTCATTTTCATGTTGAGTTTCACCACGCCGATATCGGAGGGGGTTCCCGTGATCGGCAATTCGATCTTGCCGCTGCCCTCGCCTTCGATCGTTCCCGTGTAGTCCTTGATCGCCAGCCCGCGATTGTCGCCGTCGAACGTAAAGGTAATCTCGACGGGTTCGCCGCCCTTCGCCTTGTCGTACTCCACGGCCAGCAGCGCATTCGATACGACATTGGCTTTCAGGTCGCCCGAAAGCACGGGTTTTTTCACCGTGAAGGTACCGTCGTCCTGCGTGACCTTCACCTCGACGGCATCGCCGCGCGTAGCGCCCACGATCGTAATCACGGCTTCGCGCTCGCCGCCGAGGTTGCGGTCGGCGATCGCCGTGATCCACTGGTAATCCTTGCCGTTGCCGACCCCTTCGGCGGGATCGAGTCGCAACCAAGCCGCCGTCTCCTGCCCTGCGGCGTCCTTACATGCCACCGATGCGGACCATGCCCCCGGCACACGGACCGAGATTTGGGCGGTCGCATCCTTATTATAAGCCACACTCACCTCGTCGGTATTGCGTGTCAATTGGCTCACCTCGTCGGTAATGTCGTCGGTACAACCGGCAACGCCAAAAGACAGGAACAGCGCGGTTGCAGCCATCCATTTCGTTAGTTTCATAAAATTCGTCGGTATTAGAGTAATACTATTGGTAAAAATAGTTTTCGGGAAGCATCCTGCGATGCGCCCCGCCTCCAAGAAAGAATTTCAGATCAGCTTGCGAAAACAAAGTTACCAAAATTTCAATTCAGAACAAATTTAAGCTGTATTTTTTTATAAATAGATTTTTTTTTATAATAATATATATTATAAACACCCTTCCACGAAAGCCGAATCCGGCAGCAGGACTGCCCGATCAGCCAAACGACATCATAAAGCTATTTAACAAATAGTTATGCCGATACACCCCAGATCTAAGCCGAATTTTATTTTCACATTTCTTTCCTTTTCCTTCCAATGTAAATTTTCTCCCGAAATATTGTGAATAACAAATAATAAACATATATTTGTACTCATAAAGCCTATTTTAGACTAAAAAAAGAGCACGAAACCGAACCTTAAAACACACATCAAAACAAATGAACAGAAACTAACCGAACCTTTTTCATCCCTCCCGGAACAGTTTAGATCGGATCAGTCTGCAACGCGAGGATTCCCGTACCGGACTTTCATATTTTAAATAATTTAAAAATCCGACACGGATGTCCGAACCCAACCGAATGTTAACTTAAACTGTTTTAACAATGAAACAATGTCCTACTCAGAGAGGAGTCCGCACGCTCGCGAACCGCTGCCGGCGTATGGGATTCTTCGTGGTTGCACTTGTTTTGACTTCCCTGACAACCAGTGCCTTCGCACAAGGGGGGGGGAATATCACCGGCACAGTCAAGGACAAGAGCGGTAATCCCATCATAGGTGCAGCCGTCACGATCCCCAACACGGCGCGCGGCACCTCTACCGACATCGACGGTCGCTACACCATCAAAGCCTCAGCCAATGAGTCGCTGAATTTCAGCTATATCGGCTACCAATCCCAACTCATCCAAATCAACAACCGAACGACGATCGACGTCGTACTGACCGAAGACAACACCTCGCTCGAAGAGGTCGTGGTCGTAGGTTACGGCGTGCAGAAGAAGCGCGACATCGTAGGCGCTGTCGAACAGATATCCAGCAAGGATATCGCCGACCGCATCGGCTCCTACCAGAACGTGTCGCGTTCGTTGCAGGGAGCCATCCCCGGCCTGACGGTCACCTTCTCCGACGGTAAACCCACGCGCGGCGCCTCGTTCCAGGTGCGCGGCGCCAACTCGATCGGTGCGGGCGGTTCGGCCCTCATCCTCGTCGACGGCGTGGAGACCGACATCACGACGGTCAACTCCGAAGACATCGAGAGCATCTCGGTATTGAAGGACGCCTCGTCGACGGCCGTCTACGGTTCGCGCGGTACGTTCGGCGTCATCCTCATCACCACCAAACGCCCCGAAAAGGGCCAGATGAAGATCACCTACAACGGTTCGTACAACTTCTACAAGCGCACCGTGACGCCCGAACTGGTCGACAACGGCTACGACTGGACGACCTCCTACCTCGAAGCGTACACCAACAGCTACGCCACCGATCCGACCAACATCAACAACGTCTTCCGTTTCAGCCGCGCATGGTACAGCGAACTGGAACGCCGCAACAGCGACCCCTCCTACGAGAAGTGGCGGATCAATCCTGCCGACAACCGCTACGAGTACTTCGGCAACACCAACTGGTACAAGATCTTCTACAAGGACTACACCACCGGACACCAGCACAACCTCTCGATTACGGGCGGAACGGACAAGGCGTCGTACTACGTGTCGGGCCGTTTCTTCCATCAGGACGGTATCTACAACGCCGGCGACGAACGCTACAACCAGTACAACGTATTGGCCAAAGGCACCGTGCAGGCGACCAAATGGCTCCGCGTCGAGAACACCACCTCGTTCATGAGCCGTTTTTCGCACCAGCCGACGCTGACCACGGGCGGACAGTCGTTCACGGTGACCCCGACGCGCATGATGAACCACCAGGGCTTCCCGATGACGCTCGAAAAGAACCCCGACGGAACCTGGACCGACGCGGCCGTTTACATGGGCTGGGCCGGATTCGTCGAAGGGAACACGTGGCGCGAAGACGACAAGTTCGACCTGAACAACAAAACGAAATTCACCCTCGATTTCATCAAGGACGTGCTGGTCGGCGAGATCGACGTCAGCTACTATCGCAACCACACCGAGCGCCACATGCTCGCCGTGCCCTACACCTATTACACGGGGCCCGAAAGTTCGGGCGAACGTCCCGCGACCTCGTGGTACGAGGAGCGCTACTACAACCGCGAACGCGTGGCCAGCAACGCCGTGCTGACGTGGACGCCGAAACTGGGCGAAAACCACTGGCTCAAACTCATGGGCGGCTGGAACATCGAGAACATGGACTACACCTCCACGCTGGGGCAGAATACGGGTGTCATCGATCCCGAGCACCCCAGTCTGAGCCTTACCGACGGCGAACTGCCCAAGGCGCAGGGCAACGGCAGCTACTCAGCCAGCCTCGTGGGCACCTTCTTCCGCGTGAACTACGGCTACAAGGGAAAATACCTCGTCGAGGTGAGCGGCCGCTACGACGGCAACTCGAAATTCCCGAGCAACCAGCGCTGGGGCTTCTTCCCCTCGGCGTCGGTCGGCTGGCGTATTTCGGAGGAGCCCTTCATGGCCGGAGCCAAAAGCTGGCTCGACAACCTGAAAATCCGCGCCTCGTTCGGTTCTACCGGCAACGGCCAGGTCGACAACTACCTTTTCCTGAGCAAGATCGCGATCAAGAAGAATCTCGGATTCCTGACGGGCGACAGCCCGCTGATCTACGCCGACAAACCGTCGCTCATCCCCGACGGCCTGACGTGGGAGACGGTCAGCACCTACGACCTGGGTCTGGACTGGGAGATGCTCAACGGCCGGCTGTCGATCGTGGCGGACATCTACCGCAAGAACACGACCGACATGTACGTCGTCGGCCCCGAACTTCCCGCCGTATTCGGTAACTCCGCCCCCAAGGGCAACTACGCCGACATGCGCACCGACGGCTGGGAGGCCAGCATCTCGTGGCGCGACAACTTCAAACTGGGCGGCAAGGATTTCAGCTACAACCTGAAATTCGCCATCTGGGACAACGTGACCAAGGTGACCAAATACATGGCCACGACCAACACGCTGCCGACCAACTACACCACCAACTACTACGAAGGCATGACGCTGGGCGAACTGTGGGGCTACACCTGCAACGGACTGTTCCAGAGCAACGAAGAGGCGCAAACCTACGCCGACTACTCGAAGTTCGCGCAGAACAAGATCGTATGGCAGAAGGGCGACCCGAAATACGAAGACCTCAACGGCGACGGCCGCATCGACAACGGCTCCAACCGGCTGGAAGACCACGGCGACCTGTCGATCATCGGCAACACCTCGCCCCGCTACTGTTACAGCCTCGCCGCGGGTGCACGCTGGAACGGCATCGGCCTCTCGATGGTCTGGCAGGGCGTCGGCCGCCGCGACTGGTATCCCGCCAAAGAGTCGGGCTACTTCTGGGGACAGTACGGCCGGCCGTACAGCATCGCGCTGCCGTGGCACAACGACCGCTACACCGATGCCAACCAGAACACCGACGCCTACTGGCCGCGTCTGATCGGTTACACGGCACAGGGCGCGAATGCGATCCTTTCGCAGCCCAATACCCGTTACTTGCAGAAGGCCCGTTACGTGCGTCTTAAAAACCTGACGATCGACTACACCTTCCCCAAGCAGATGCTCACCAAGATCGGCATCCAGAACCTGCGCATCTACCTTTCGGGCGAGAACCTGTTCACGATCACCCCGCTGAAAAAGTACGCCAAGAACTACGACCCCGAGAACATCTACGCCGGCGACTCCGACTTTTCGAGCACGCGCGGCGGCGACGGTTCGGGCGACGGCGACGGTTATCCCGTCATGCGTTCGTACAGCATCGGTTTGAGTATCACCTTCTAATTTGAACGAAACTATGAAAAGAATAATTTATGCGGCTCTGGCTTGTCTGACGTTCGCCTCCTGCGAGGATTTCCTCGACAAGCAGCCGATCGAGCAGATCGGCACCGACGAATATTTCAAGGACGAAGCTTCGCTGGAAAAATACACCAACGGCTTCCTGAACTCCTACACGCCGAGTTCGGGCGACGTCACGCGCGGCGACGGCAACTGCGACATCATCGAGGTGAAACAGACGTCGAGCTACCTCTACCAACCCGTCTGGAACTCCTCGCTGCAAGGCGGTTGGAGCAACAGCACATGGAACTTCGTCTACTACATCAACACCTTCCTCGACCGGATGCACGAGGCGCAGGGCGTGAGCGAAGCGGCCTTCGCCCACTACGAGGGTACGGCGCGCTTCTGGCGGGCATGGAACTATTTCGAACTGGTGAAGACCTTCGGCGGAGTGCCCTGGTACGACCACGTCGTCAGCAATAACAGCCATGAGGATCTCTACAAACCCCGCGACAGCCGCGAATACGTCATGGAGCGCGTGCTCGAAGACCTCAACTTCGCCTGCGAACACTGCTACACCTCGGATGCGTGGGTCAACAACCAGAAGATCAACCGCTACATCGCGCTGGCCATCAAGTCGCGCATCTGCCTCTTCGAGGGAACCTACCGCAAATACCACCGCGTCGATCCGTCGACGGGCAAGGCGTGGGACCCCGAATACAACAAGGACAACAAATGGCTGCGCGAGGCGGCCGATGCCTGCGAGGAACTGATGGAGGCGGGCATCTACTCGCTCGTCAACTCGCCGGCCAACGTGGCCACGCAGTACCGTTCGCTCTTCACGTCGCCCTCCGTACTGGATCAGGAGGTGATGTGGGCGCGTGAATACAACGACGAGAAGAATGTCCGGCACGACGTGACGTGGTACTTCACCTCGGGGTCGATGGGCCAGGGCTGGTCGCTCGACGCCGACTTCGTCTACACCTATCTGAACCGCGACGGCAGCCGTTTCACCGACCGGGCCGACTACAAGTCGACGACCTATGCCGAGCAGTTCGAGAACCGCGACTACCGCTTGCAGCAGACGGTCATCTCGCCCGAATACCGCAAACTGGTCGGAGGCACCTCGAAGCTCTTCGCCCCCGACCTTTCGGTAAGCTACACGGGCTATCAGGTCATCAAGTTCAACATCGACGACGACTCCTACGAGGCGTCGGGCATCTGCTGGAACTGCCTGCCGATCCTGCGCTACGCCGAGGTATTGCTCAACTACGCCGAGGCGAAAGCCGAGCTGGGCGAGTTCGACGATGCAGTCTGGAACAAGACGATCAAACCGCTGCGCGAACGTGCCGGCGTCGACGGAACCCGTCCCACGCAGATCGACGAATACCTGCAAAACGCCTATTACAGCGCCGAGGATGGCAACCCCAAGATCACCGACTGCGATATTCTGGAAATCCGCCGCGAACGCGCCATCGAGCTGCTGCTCGAAGGACGCCGCTACGACGACCTGATGCGCTGGCATCTGGGCGGACTGCTCAACAAACAGTGGTACGGCATCTACATCGGTGAGGTGGACAAGGCCTACGACCTCAACAACGACGGCGTCAACGACGTATGCGTGACCGACAAGGCGGGCAGCGAACCCGGCGTGAAGTACATCGTCCGCAACTCGGAACGCACCCTCGAAGAGGGCAACAGCGGCCGTCTGGTCTACAACCTCCAGCGCTACTTCGACGAGCAGCGCTACGTCCACCCGATTCCGAAGACGGCACTCGACAAGAACCCCGATCTGGGACAGAACGCAGCTTGGAAATAACACCCCGGACGCCGCAGCGGACGGGAGTGACATCCCGTCCGCCGCAGGCATCCGATCCGTAAAACATAACACATTCAAACAATGAAGCGAATCATATATTCTTTGTTATTTGCCGCCGGTGCGCTCTTCGCAGGCTGCTCCGACGACGATACGCAGGCTCCGCTGAACACCCCGATCCAGGAGGGGAACAATCTCTACGGCGTAGTGACGGACCCCAACGGCGCTCCGGTCGGAGGAATCGTCGTGAGCGACGGCTTCTCGTGCGTGGCGACCGATGCCAACGGCGTCTACCAGATGCCGCGCCATGCCGACGCCTTCCATGTCTTCTACCGCATTCCCGCCGACCGTGAAATCCCGATGTCGGAGGGCCGTCCCTGCTTCTGGCAGCGTCTTTCGAAGACGCAGGAACGCTACGACTTCGTACTGATGCCGCAGCAGGCGGTCGAAACCGACTTCAAACTGGTCTGCATCGCCGATCCGCAGGTACAGAAAGACACGGATCTGGCCCGTTTCAAGGAGGAGTCCGTGCCCGATATCCGCGCGCATGTCTCGACGCTCGAAGGTCCCGTCTACGGCATTACGCTGGGTGACATCATCTTCAACGAGAGGAGCAAAGACGTCACCAACCAGATGATGCCTCCCATCGCACTGGCCATGCGCGAAAGCGAGATCGGATTGAAACTCTTTCAGGTGATGGGCAACCACGACAACTGCATGACGCCCACCGTCACCGACGAGCAGCAACTTCGATCTGGCCGGACGCCGCAACTTCGAATACAAGTTCGGCCCGTGCGACTACTCTTTCGACCGGGGCAACGCCCACATCGTCGCTATGGACGACATCCTGCTGACGGACGAGAAACACAACCCCTCGGACTACGAAGGGGCTTCACCGATGCGCAGGTCGAGTGGCTGCGGCAGGATCTGAGCCTCGTCCCGAAGGACAAGCTCGTCATCTTCTGCGTACATATTCCGCTGCGCAACGCCACGTCGTTCAACCGCGAGACCGTGCGCAACCTGCTCAAAGAGTTCGACAACGTCCACATCATGGCCGGCCACACGCACTACGCCCAGAACTATATCGACGGCGACGTCTACGAACATATCCACGGTGCCGTCTGCGGCGCCTGGTGGAAATCGACCATCAACGTCGACGGTACCCCCAACGGTTACGGCGTCTACGACATCTCCGGCAGCAAGATCGAGAACTGGTACTACAAACCCACGCGGCTGTCGAAGGATTTCCAGATCCGCATGTACCGGGGCGAGACGACCTTCGCGGGCGGCTACAAGTTCACCTACACGGCCTCCGACGAGATCGTGGCCAATATCTGGAACTCGGACGACAGGAACTGGAAGGTCGAAGTGTATGAAAACGGCAACAAAACCGGCGAGATGACCCGCGAGAAATCGCTGGACGCATGGGGTGCGGGCTATCACGTGGGAGTCCTGAGCGCGAATCCCGATTCGCACGGCAAGACCACCTACGACCACTTCTACCACTACAAACTCAAAGATGCCAAAGCGGCCGTCGAGATCCGCGCAACCGACTGTTTCGGCAAGGTCTACACGCAGAACGTCTTCACCACGGCCGCCGAAACGGACTATCCGATGGTGGACAACTATCCTGCGGTCGCCGAATAGCCGGTCAGGTCATTCTGCGAATTTTCATCTTGGGCTGACGCCTTATCCCGCAAATGCAATGTCGAATTTATTCTGACATTGCATTTGCTTATTTTTATTTCAGCTTGCGCCTTAGATGCTCCCGCCCGGCAAAAAGCAAATAAAATTACATTGCGTCCGGCTTATTCGTATCTTTGGCTTCGCCTTAGATACTCCGTCTGGGCATAATCAAACTAAAGTTTGCTTCTGCCCTCGACTTTTCGTATCTTTGCGAAGTCCGGCCCGCTCCATGCGGCCGGACTTCACGAATTTACGCAACCGCACTAAAATTACATTCATGGCTACAATCGACTCCTACCGCTCGCCCTTTCCGCACGAGGAGCTTCTCGAACGCGCCCGCCGCATCCGGCACGTGGCGCTCGATATGGACGGCACCATCTACATGGGCATGTCCCTCTTCCCCTGGACCAAGCGGTTCCTCTCCGACCTGACGGAGATGGGCATCGGCTACTCGTTCCTGACGAACAACCCCTCGAAGTGCATCGCCGACTACCTGCACAAACTCGAAACGCTGGGCATCGAAGCCACACGCGAGGAGATGTATACCACGGCGCTGGCCACGATCGACTACATCCGCCAGCACTACCCCGCGGCCAAACGGCTCTTCCTGCTCGGCACGCCGAGCATGATCTCGGAATTCGAGGCCGCCGGTTTCGAATCGACGGCCGACAGCGCCGACGATGTCCCCGACGTGGTGGTCGCCGCCTTCGACATGACGCTCACCTACCCGCGCCTGTGCCGCGCCGCATGGTGGGCATCGCAGGGGCATCCCCTACATCGCCACGAACCCCGACCGCGTATGTCCTACCGATCAGCCCGTCGTGCTGGTCGACTGCGGCTCGATCTGCAAGTGCCTCGAACACGCCACGGGACGTACGCCCGACATCGTGCTGGGCAAACCCGATCCCAACATGCTCACCGGCATCAAGGAGCGTTTCGGCCTGCGCGCCGATGAGATCGCCATGGTGGGCGACCGCATCTATACTGACGTAGCGATGGCCCGCAACGCCGGCGCACTGGGCGTACTGGTACTCTCGGGCGAGACGACCGAGGAGGTCGCCTCGGCAGCCGACCCGCAGCCCGACGTCACGGCGCTGTCGCTCAAAGAGTTCGGAGAACTTCTCAAAGAGGCGCACGGGAAATAGAATTTTCCGCCTGCCGTTTCGCACGAAGGTAGCATTCCTGAAAAGGGATGCTATTTTTTTTACAAACATACCTACATTTACACTTGGTTTTTATTATATTTGCACTAAGAACCAATCTAATTAAAAAATATACGCCTATGAAACCAAATAAAACTCTTTTCGGAGCGTTTGTCATCTCCGTTACACTCATAATCGGCGCCTGTCAGCAAACCGAACTGTCCGACTCCGCCCCGACGCCCTCTTTCCCCGCACCGGCGGCGGAATTCGTCGCAGACGATTCCGATCTGTCGGCAGGCGACGCAGCTGCGGTCGCCCGCATTTTCCGCAACGGCAACCGTCCGACCCGTGCCGGCAGCGATGCAGTCGTCCGCAACGTCGTGACGATCCGCGACGCAGCAGGGCGTCCGGCAATCTATGCGGTCAACCTGCAAGAGGGCTACCTGCTGATCTCCGCCACCAAACGCTGCTATCCTATCCTGGCGCAGATCGACCGCGGCACCTTCACACTCGACCGCGAACCGAGCGGGCTGGACGTCGTCTTGCAGGAGATGACCGAGACGATCGAGGCCGCACGCGACTCCGCCGCCGTCTTCGACTGCCGCTCCGCATGGCTTCCCTACGAAGAGCGCACCCGCCCCGAACGGGTACAAACGCGAATGACCGACGACGAGTTCTACGACATCCAGAACGAATGGTATGGAAAATGGTTCGCGGAAGGGGCAGACACGTACCGTTTGGCCTCCAAACCGGATGAAATGCCCGAAGATGCCTACCAGCGTTTCTGCGAAACCGCTATCGGCGACGACGCTTGGGTCGACACCCCTACAACTGCATGGAATCGGGAGTTATTACGGTCAAGTACCATGAATCGGGAACAAAGAAAGGTCCGTTCCTCACGACGAAATGGGGACAAAGGAATGGGTACAATGCCCTATTTGAGAATAAGGATCAACCGCTGGGCTGTGTAACTATTGCCGTCGGCCAACTGATGCGCTACTACCAACACCCCGCCTATTTCGGCTGGTCGGACATGCCCGACGAAACGAGCAATACGACCCTCACTTCTTTTCTGACGCAATTGCACGGAGAACTGCGCGTAACCGACGGCGGATCGAGCAATATCGACCATGCGAAACGGGTTCTCGAAAGTTACGGATACAGTTGCTCGAAAAGGAGTCATAACGCCTCGACCGTCTATACGATGCTGAACAGCAATCTTCCTGTCTACACCCAAGGGCAGGACAAACCTCGCGACGTGGGTCACGCTTGGGTGGTCGACGGCTCCAATTCGATAACCGCCTATACGGAATACAAGTTATATGCGCTGAACAACGGTCTTCCGCGACCGTGGTATGTCGAACTCGATTCCGAAAGAGTCTATCACTCGCAAAATGTCTTCTTCCACATGAATTGGGGACAGTACGGATTGTATAACGGATGGTTCTTGGATACCAGAATCTCGTTTAAAAATAATAAAAACGAGATATGCAACTACTCTTCCAATAGGAAAGATCTGCTGATAACGGATTTTTAACCTCACAAAAATGAAATCGATGAAAAAAATACATAATACCACTTATCGCCCTGACCGCCCTGACCGGCTGGGGTTGCGAAGAGGAAATGGTCGGCGGCGATTGGGACTACAAAGATGCAATGATTCTCGTCGGTCAGGAGTTGATCTATGCGCACAACCACACGGTCGAACTCCCCGCACAACAGTGCTCGATCGATCTGCAAATCGTCTCCGAGGGAATATCCGGACAATCATCGATAGATGCCGACCACTTCGGCCAGAACCTCCCCGATGCATTCTCCCTCACGCTCCTGACGCCTCGTCACGAGGCCGAGATATACGACTACATCGTCGATTCCTGGGGCGTAGAACACAAAGAGTGGCCGCGCTACATGCAAACCATCCGGATAACCGCTACGGAAAACCGATTTATCATCCCGCGAATCATGCGGTGCCGCCTTTGGACGGAAAGTCCTCAGGTCGGTGCCGCCGACATCACCATCCGGCAGGCGGGAGCGAAATAACGAACACCTAATTATGAAAAAGATATTCGCCATACTGATTGCGCTGTCGGCACTCTCGAACTTCTCCTGTAAGGAAAAAAGAAGAGGAGTACACCGAAGGGGGTCTTGTCTTCGGTGGAATCTATATGCTCGACGGGCAACAGCTCGTGGAAACCGACGGATACATTCTCGAACTGCCGGCCGAACAAAACACCGTCGAGTTACGAATCGTTTCGAAAGGTGTTCAAGAGTTCGGTATCGGAGGATACCCGATGTCCGGACTCGGAGAATACAAGGTCGAAGGATTCACCATAAAGGTCACCCCCGATCCGGCATCGGAGAAGTTGGAAATCTACGACTACATCGACGTAGAATACAAAGGCGAACAGCACCGTGTTCCACGTTATCTCCAAACGCTTCATCTCGGCGCCGACACGAACACCGGACAGCAAAAGGAGATCCGGATACGGTTCATCACGAACATTCCAAACTATTGGATGGAGTGGAGTCAACTCACCGTCCGGCAGGCGGGCAGATAAAGGAAAAAGGAGCCTTACGACTCCTTTTTTCATGCTGCAAACAGATCGTTCCCGACCTTTTCGTCGAATCTTTTCTCCGTCTTCTCACCTCGGCAGAGCCCGCGCAAGCGCAGCTCTGCACCCGCCTTAACGAAACCGGCCCTTACCGCAGCACGATGTCGCTCTGACCGGCCAGGCGGCCGTCGGCATAGACCTCGACGCGGTAGGTTCCGGCCGTGAAGCCGGCGCCGTCGTTGTAGTAGACGCCCACGGCCAGGTCTTCATTCTGGTAGTCGACGTCGCGCGAAGCGGTGTAGGTCAGCCGCTCGCCCTCGAACTCGAAGGTCGCCGCCGATGCATTGGACTGCACGTACCCGTCGGGCGAGGTGATGCGCACGTAAACCGTCCGTTCGCCCGGCTCGGCCAGGTCGTTGCCCGCCAGCGTGAATTCGACGCGCAGGCGCGAGGCGTTCTTCACGCGCGACACCTCCTTGTCGCGCGCGTTGAGCGGCACGAGCCGGATGCCCCGTGCGCGGATCACCGCACCCTGACGTACCTTGGTGCTCAACTCCGAAGCCTTCTCCTCAGCCACTTCGGCACGCAGGTTGGCCGACGAAATCTCCTTGCGGTAGGAGACGTTCTCCTTGATCAGGTTCTTGTTGAGCGTATTAAGCGAATCAATCTGACGCAGATAGCCGCGCATGATCGTCCGCATGGTTCCGATCTCCTTCTCGTACTTCTTGATCTTGGCGTAGCTCCACGAACGCTCCTTGGTGAGCCGCTCCATGAGCGAATCGGCGCGGCTGCGTTCGAGACCGAGGCTCTGCGAAATGCTGTCATTCGAAATTTGAAGGTTGTCGAAATCCTCCATCAGGTGCGAGAGGTTGCTCTTGATCGAATCGCGGTCGACCAACAGCAGATCGTACTCCTCCTGCTGCTGACGGTGGATATTGAAGTAGAGGATCGACAGCGCGGCCAGGATGACGGCCAGGATGACGATGATCGTCTGGTAACCGCGGATCGATTTGGCGCTCTTCGGAGCCTCCATTCGATCGTCGTCCTCGTACTGCGACGGATTATAGTCTTTATTCTCTTCCATAACGATACGGTTTTGGTCTCAAAGATAGAATTTTTTTCGGAAACGGAGAAATCACACCGTCCCGATCGTCGCATCGAGCCACATCCTCAACTCCCCGACAAGCGCTTCGCGCCACGCGAACTCCCGTCGCAGGCCGAATCCGTGGCCGCCGGAGGGATAGAGATGCAACGCGGCGCCCGCACCCGCTGCCAGCAGGCATTCGGCATAACGGCACGCGCCGAGCGGTACGTCACGGCGCCGTCGTCGGCCGCCGCGGCGAGAAAGGCCGGAGGCGCCGCCCGATCGATCCGGTAGAGCGGGGAACGGCGTTTGGCTTCCAGGCCGTGCAGCTCGCGGCCGAACACCACGGGATAAAACAGCCGGCTGGAAATCGGGACGCGCCGCGCCGCGAAGCTGCGAAAATGCCGCGCAAAGCCGCAATAACCGCCGATCGAGGCGCCCAGCACCGGTCTTCACGCCGCCGAAACGGTGCGCAGCAACTCCGCGGCCC
>VOFD01002434.1_pt1 | contig 22458 bp, 36 predicted proteins | sample 5384101 | NCBI WGS metagenome assembly VOFD01 (sample SAMN12384723, study PRJNA508395) | human gut metagenome | isolation source: healthy gut C | host: Homo sapiens
CCGTGATTTTTTCTTACGGCTGACAATGATACCGAGACGGAGACCCGCTGTTTTAAAGAGGGGGCCATTGATTTTATTGTAAAACCTTTTTGTGCCGGCTGTTATGCAGTCAAGGATTGGAAGAGCACTTGAACTGGAAGAACTTCGGCGTGGTCTTGCGGATAAATTAGAGAAGAAAACCCGTGAAGTATCGGATATTAAAAGTAAATCTTATCAGGATGCCCCTAACCGGTCTTTGGAATCGCGCCTATACAGAGAATGCTGTAAATGAAATGATTTCACAAAGGAAAAAAAGGTGCTCTCTTTATGCTTGATATGGATAATTTTAAAGCAGTTAATGACAATTACGGTCACATTGCCGGGGATGAAACGCTTAAAATATTTGCCGGCACTTTAAAGAAATTTGCAGGAGAAGGGGATGTTCTTTGTCGGATTGGCGGTGACGAGTTTATGATTTTTGTAAAGGATGTTACAAAAAAGTGAACTGGGCAGCCGTGCAGCAGAGATTATTTCCGGTTTTCAAAAGAAATTTGCTGAATTTGATTTTGAAACCGAGTGTTCCGTTTCGATTGGCATTGCGCAGACACCGGAAGACGGAATGGAATTTAATAAACTTTACAACTCAGCAGATAAAAGCGTTATACTATGTGAAGCAGAACGGAAAAAACGCATATCATTTTTCAGTGATAAGTTACAGAAGGAAAAAAAGCCGTGCCGGAAAAATTGTTGATCTGAAGTATATTAACAGTTTAATGAGCCGTGCAGATGATGGACAGGGCGCGTATTTTCTTGATATAGACAGTTTTCATCATGTTTATAATTTTATCTGCCGTTTTGTAAAGAGAAACGAAAAGGATGTTCAAACCGTGTTATTTACGGTGAATGAGGAAAATCAGGAAATTGATGTGACAGAGATGGAACTGATTTTGGAGACCTTGGAGAAAGCAATTTATACGTCCTTGCGCAGGTCGGATGTATCGACGAGATATTCCAGTAAACAGATTGTGGCAATTCTTATGGATACGGACGAAGTAAATGGAAGTATGGTTGCGGATCGTATTTTGGATTGTTTTTTATAAAATGTATTCGCATCAGGAGGTGCAGATCGATTATGACATCGCGTGCATCAGTCGATAGAACTTATATTGCAATTGATTTAAAATCGTTTTATGCTTCAGTGGAATGTAAAGAACGAAACCGCGACCCACTTACTACAAATCTTGTGGTGGCAGATCAAACAAGGACAGAAAAAACAATTTGTCTTGCCGTTTCGCCATCCCTTAAAAGCTATGGAATACCAGGGGCGGCCACGGCTTTTTGAGGTCGTTCAAAAGGTGAAAAGAAGCAAATCATAAACGCCGGTATCAGGCACCAAATCGAACATTTCTCGGTGCTTCGGATGACAGTGTGGAACTAAAAAAATAAAACTCTTGCTATTGATTATATTGTGGCGCCACCCAGAATGGCATATTATATGGAGTACAGCACAAAAATTTATGATATTTATTTGAAGTATATTGCGCCAGAGGATATGCATATTTATTCGGTGGATGAGGTGTTTGTGGATGTGACCGATTACCTTTCTACTTATAAGATGACGGCAAGAGAACTTGCTATGACGATGATACAGGATGTTCTCAAAACAACCGGGATTACTGCGACAGCGAATTGGTACCAATATGTATCTTTGTAAAATTGCGATGGATGTGGTGGCAAAACATATGGATCCGGATAAAAACGGGGTGCGGATTGCGGCGTTAAATGAGATGTCGTATCGGAAGCTCCTCTGGAATCACAGGCCGCTTACCGATTTTTGGCGTGTAGGTCCCGGCTATGCAAAAAATTAGAAGCGAATGGGCTTTATACGATGGGCGATATTGCCAGATGTTCCATTGGAAAACCGGATGAGCTATACAATGAAGAACTTTTGTACCAGTTATTTGGTGTGAATGCGGAACTTTTGATTGACCATGCATGGGGTATGAGCCGTGCACAATTCAGGATGTTAAGGCGTATAAGCCGGAGACAAACAGTGTGAGTTCCGGTCAGGTTTTGCAGTGCCCCTATGATTTTGATAAAGCGAAACTGGTGGTAAAGGAAATGACGGATTTGATGGTGCTTGATTTGGTCGATAAAAGACTTGTTACAGATCAGATTGTACTCACGATAGGGTATGATATTGTAAACTTGACAGACCCATCAAGAAATCGAAGCTACAAAGGAGTTGTGACAACGGACCGTTATGGAAGAAAGGTGCCAAAACATGCACACGGGACAACCAATTTAAAAAGGCAGACATCATCCACTGCTATAATTATGGATGCGGTAATGGAATTGTATGACCGGATTGTAGATAAAAGCTATTGATTCGCCGGATTACCATTACAGCGAATAAGCTGGTGAGTGAGGATTTTGGTGAGGAGAAAGAAAGCTATGAGCAGTTACAGCTTTTACGGATTATGAAGAAGTAAAACGAGAGCGCGAGGAAGAAGAGGTCGCGCTTGAAAAAAAGAAAAACGAATCGGCATGCGATGCTTGATATTAAGAAAAAGTTTGGGAAAAATGCTATTTTAAAGGGAATGAATCTGGAAGAAGGTGCAACTGCCAAAGATAGAAATTCACAGATTGGTGGACACAAGGCATAATTGGATCAGAAAAAGGAGGTCAGGAAATGCTGAATAATGAAATTAGTCATAAATACGATGATATTCTTTCTCTGCCACATCCCAATTCCACAAATCATCCCCGCATGGCAAGAAGAGACCGGGCGGCGCAGTTTTCTTCATTTGCGGCACTGACCGGACATGAGGAGGCAATTTCGAGACAGCTCGTTTGACGGATGAAAAAAGCGGCGCTCGGTGAAGATGTGATGGAGCAGCTTGATTGGATTTTTACGAAGATAAAAGCCAAAATGAGTGAAAATGAAGTAACAATCACATATTTTCTGCCGGATGAGAAGAAGGCTGGCGGAAGATATGAAAGTCATGCCGGTGTGGTAAAGAAAATGGATGAATATAAACGCGGTGGTTTTTAACGACCATACGGTCATACCAATGCAAACAAATTGTAAATATTGAGGCCGACTGGCTAACAGATTTCAGATAAAAAATTCACAAAAAGTGATTAGATTATGAAAGAATCTGTTTTAAGTCTTCCTCTGGGGTTGAGACTTTGGAAATGTGATACTCATCAATCAGATATTGCAAAGCACATTTTTGAGAGGAAGGTCGGCAGTGTTGGTCCCAGGTAAATATTTTTGATACCAAGGTGTAACAGGGTCAGCAGAATGCAGACAGCTTTCTGCTCGTACCAGGACAAAATCATCGACAAAGGAAGTTCATTGACATCACAGTCGAATGCCTTTGCGAGTGCGATGGCAACCTGAATGGCAGAGTAGGCATCGTTGCATTGTCCCATGTCCATGATGCGCGGTAGTCCGCCAATTTCACCAAGGTCTAAGTCATTGAAACGGTATTTTCCACAGGCAAGTGTCAAAATAACGGTGTCTTTTGGTGTCTGTTTTACAAATTCAGTATAATAATTTCTTCCCGGTCTGGCACCATCGCATCCGCCGACTAAGAAAAAGTGTCGGATGTCGCTGTTTTTCACAGCATCAATCACCTGGTCTGCAACACCAAGGACGGTTCCGTGTCCGAATCCGGTCATGACATAGTGGCCACCATTAATTCCGGTATTTTCTTTGTCTTTTGAATAGCCGCCAAGTGCCAGTGCTTTTCGATAACCGGTGTAAAATCTTTGTTTTCACCGATGTGTGTGACATTTGGGTAAGAAACAACTTCGGTTGTGAAAACGCGGTCAGCGTAACCGGGTTTCACAGGCATTAAGCAGTTGGTTGTAAATAAAAGGCTGCCGGAACATTGTCAAATTCTTTTTCTTTGGTTCTGCCATGCTGTTCCAAAATTTCCTTTCAAATGCGGATATTTTTTAATTCCGGATAAGCGTGGGCGAGGAAGCATTTCTCCATGGGTATAGATGTTAATTCCCTTTCCTTCCGTCTGTGTAAGAAGCAATTCCAAGTCTTTCAAATCGTGACCGCTTACAACGATAAAAGGTCCTTTTTCAACAGTCAGGAAACCTTTGTCGGAACCGGAGTGCCATACGAGGTTGTGTTCGCAATGGTCTAACAGTGCCATGCATGCGAGATTTACTTCACCCGTTTCCATAACAACCGGGAGAAGATGCTCTATATCAAAATCGTAACTAATTACACAAAGTGCTTTATAAAAGAACTGATTGACGGTTTCATCCGTATAGCCAAGCATTTTTGCGTGGTATGCATAGGCTGACATGCCACGGATGCCAAAGAGGATAAGGGATTTTAATGAGCGGATATCCTCATCTGCCTCCCAAATTTGTTTCATGTCATAATTGTCTGTGTTTCCACATGGATTTTTTGCATACGCCGCAATCCGGTACAATGATGTGTTTTTCTTCATTTACCCGTTGAATCATTTCACGCGCGTATCATCGTTAAAGTTTACATTTGTAATGGTTGTAAAAGACCCTCTATAATAATCTGGTCCGTATTTTCCGTTTTTTATTATTTTTTCGCAGGCACGTGCCAAGCCAATCAGTGCTCCGGTTAATTCATCCTGAAGATTGGCAGTTTCGGCAGTTTTACCACATACGCCCGCACAACCGGTGCATCCGGCACATCCTGCGGTCTGTTCACATTGAAAACAAAACATTGAATTTGTCATGCGTTTTCGCTCCTTTGATTTGTTATTGTGAGCTTATTATAAAAAAAATTTATTTGAGAAATATGTTGTTATAACCACGTTTTTTTTTTGACACTTAACAGGAAATATTTGGTTGTATACATTTGTTAAAACTATAAAATAAACACATTTTTCTACAAAAGAGTAGTCGAAAGATTCTGTCTTCCCTTGCTATAATAAGGACAATACATAAGGCAAGTGCCGGAAATGAGAGGTTTTTATGGAAAACAAAAGTGCGGTGTTAGTTGAGAATGAAAAGCAGGCAAACCGGGCAGCGGCAAGGTTATGCGGATTACATTTTTTATCTTTACACTCGTGTATCTACTTAATGTTGCCGGAATTTTTATTGTGGATATGACGATTATGACAATTGCGTATGTGGTGGCATCTTTGCTATTATGGCTTCCAACGCTGTTGGTAAATGGTATGAAACTGGAAAAGCCGTGGGTGAAATATGTACTGTGTATTGCAAATGTTATATTCGTTACTGTGTGCACGACGACGTTATCGTATCATGTTGTTCTTTTGTACATCTTTGCTATTGCCATTGCAAATCTTTATTTTTCAAGAAAATTAAATATTTTGATTACGGTTTTGTCGGTGGCCGGCGTATCGATTGGACAGTGGCTTGGCTTTGTCTTGGAAACGCTGTCGGATAAAAATTTTACAACGTTGTATAAACTTTTTGTGTTTGGCGTAGCACCAAGGGCATTAATTTTGATTGCACTGGTACGCTATCTTTACGATGCTCTGTAAACGTACGGCGGGGAATGCTTTCAAATTTATTGGGAGCGGAAGAACAAGAGAAACTTATGTCCGATATGAGATTAATGCGGGAACAATCGAAAAAGACATCGCAGACCTTGATTTCTTTGGTAAAAGAATTGTCTGCGGTTTCGGAAACTTCGGCGGCGACAAATGAGCAGATAGCAGAGGAGACCGAACGAGTGCTTTCAAATTTCAGCACCAACACATCGGAGATTGATAGCATGAATGGAAGCACACAGGATATTAATACTCAGTTGATTGCACTGGATGAGCAGAACAGTGAGGTTGCAAAACTGGCGGAACAGGTAAATCAAAAGACAAAAGAAAATCAGGTTAAGATGGATTTAGCAGTTCAGAGTATGGAGCAGATTGATGGAAGTACGAATGCGTGTAAAGAAGTGATAAGAAAACTTGGCGAAGAATCCAAAGAAATCATTGGTATTATTGAAGTGATTACCGGAATTTCTGCACAGACTAATATTTTGGCGTTAAATGCCAGTATTGAGGCGGCGAGGGCGGGCGATGCGGGGAAAAGGCTTTGCCGTGGTTGCCAGTGAAATTCAGCGGCTTTTCGGAGCAGACGAAGGCGGCTGTGGAAAATATCGGCGTAATTATCAGGGAAGTAGTGGGAAATACGGAAAAAGCGGTACGAGTGATGGAAAACAGTGCAGAACTTACGAAAAAGGGAAAGCAGGGAATTGAGGATGTAGGAAAATCTACGACAATTATTACTTCATCAAATCAGAAGATGTCAGAGCAGATTGTCGAGATGGAGAAAACAACCGAATTGATTCGCGAGAAGAGTTCAAGAATGGCTGGAGGCATGCAGCAGATTAACCAGTCGACACAGGGAAATTACAGTGCGATTGAGCATGTTACTCTGCAACGCAGGAAAACAGTGCGAGGAATTGCAGAAATAGATAAGATGGTAGCACGTATCCGTACTTTGGCAAAGCAATTGCGGGATGGGCTTGCAATGTAAGGTAAGAGGAAAAAAACTGCCGGTTCTAAGAACAAAGGATTCTAAGAATCGGCAGTTTTTGAGGGTATAGAAAATATCGTATTTATATTTCATTACGCGGTAGGCGTAACGTTTGGACTGGTAAGTGAAGGTGCGGATCATTTTTCCATTTTTGTCATATTCGCCGTAGGTGTGGTTCATGCCACTGCTGAATGTGATGTTTTCATCAAAATGCTGGGCACTGCTGACAACACTGGAATAAGGAACAGCAAATTTTTCACAAGCCGGTAGGTCTTTTCTTTTCATCTACCAGATATTTGTAGTAATAAGAAGCCTTTCCTTTTTTGTAGGAGCCGACGCCTTTATAACTTTTCCAACTGAATTTTGGAAGTGTTTTGGCACTGCCGAAATTGTTGTTGTACAGGTAGAGGTAATACTGCCCATTTGGGAGGGTATCATCTTTTCTACGGTAATCGTATGCTTTGGCCGGCATGTCCGACAAATTGACACCGGTCCGCTTAAGAAGATACTTTGCAAGCGATGTCTTTTTTGTAGAGGGGCCGGAGTGGATGATGTACTTGATTTTCGGCTTTTTGTAAATATTGCTGACTTTTATCAAAGAACTTTCTTCCCGGCTGCTCACAATTAGTTCTCCATCATTAATTAAATCTAAGGAATTTAAATGGAGCCAGTCAAGTTCGGTTCCTCCGTAGGTGTTTTTTACCACCCTTTCGCTGAACATGTTTTTTCTGGAAGCCGACATAAGTTTTGCAAAATCAACTAATTTTTTTGTTTTTTAGTTTTAATATCAACAGAAATAACAACGTCTTCAATTGTTTTTTCTTCTTATCATTTACAAGACACAGTAATTTTTATGAGCCGCATCATACATAAAATCGTGGTGGAGTTCGTAACCTTTGAGAGAGATTTGTCTCACGATATGCCCTAGGCGGTTCATGACGGCGAGCTTGTCAATATCATAGGAGAAAATCCAGTTGCCGTCTACGGTGAGAATTCGGTCGGTGCGGTAGCCATTCAGTGGTGTCAAGCCGCGGCTTGCACCGTTGTTATCGTAATAGTAAATGTTGGTGGCATCTGATTTATCGTGTCCAAACATGGCATAGAAGCCGAGCGAGACGGCAGTTTTGCTTTTTCCGTCTTTCACTTTTTAATTTTTGGAATCACTTTTTCCTTTGTTGGTGTCGTTGAAGAGCGAACAGTCTTTTTTCCACTCATTTCTTCGCATTGTAGAAATTAATTTCTACTGTATTTTTCTGCCGGCGGCGAGTCCCGGAATTAGATATTCGTGAGTTAGGCGCACATTCGCTTCCGATCCGCCTGCTAAAGTGCCGGAACTTGTTTCCGCACATTTGGCTGTAATGGTGTACTTGGCGTAACGTGGTTCTGTAGAAACCGCATAAAAGTAAATGGAGGTACTCAGTGTGCCGTATGGATTTTTACTAACAGTGGGGCATCCAAAGTTCTTTTCCCCTTTTTCCATTTGGTCAGATAAGAAGTTGCTTCCCTCTGGTATTTAGTCGTATAAACGTTTTTCGTACTGTGTTTGATAGTAAGTATTTTTGCCTGAGATTTTGTGCCGCAAACGAAAGTGCCGCAAAACAGAAGGAAAAATATACTTACCAGTAGTTTCTTTTGTTTCATCGGGTTGCCTCCTTTTCATAGTATACATCAGTAAAATCATACTTTATTACGCGGTAAGCGTATCGCTTTGCGGCATAAGTATAAGTACAAATCATGTTTCCTTGTTTATCGTATTCGCCGTAAGTGTGGTCCATGCCGCTGCTGAATGTGATGTTATTTCCAATATAATTCACTCCGCTGACAACACTGGAATACGGAACGGAGAACTGCTGAACCAATTCGTATGTTTTTTGTTTTCATCGATTAAATATTTGCAAAAATAGGAGGCAGTTCCTTTGCGGTAAGTGCCGACGCCCGGATAGAGGCTCCAGTCAAACTGAGGGAGCGTTTTTGCACTGCCGAAGTTGTTATTGTACATAAATAAATAATATTGTCCGTTTGGCAGTGAGGCATCGTGTTCTACCGTAATCGTGTGCTGACCGGCATGTCCGACGAAGTTCCCTTTTTGTTTTAATAACAGTTTTTCATATTTGGTTCCTTTATAGAGAGCCGCTGTGGATTAAGTAGTCAATGGAAGGATTCTCATAAATATTATTGATTTTAATAATTACGCTTTCTTCCCGGCTGCTGAATACGGCATCTTTATCATTAATCATATCCAGAGAATTCAAATGAAGCCAGTCAAGCTCGGTTCCGCCATATGTATTTTTTTTCCGCCTTTGCGCTGTACGGAGCGCTTTCTCATGGACTTCATCATTTTCTCAAAATCAACCAGTTTTTTTTACTTTTCCGGTTTCAATATTGACGGAAATCAAAACATCTTCAATTGTGTCTTTGTCGGTGTCGTTGACAAGACATAAAAGCTCATTTCGTTTTTCATCGTACATAAAGTCATGATGAAGTTCGTATTTGCCAAGAGAAAGTGTCTTTTCAACTTTTCCCAGTCGGTTGACAAATGCAATGTCTGTGAGGCTGTAGGAGTAGACAATTTTTCCATCAATCGTTAAAATACGGTCGGTGCGGTAGTCATCCAATGGTGTTTTTTCCCCGGCAGATACCATTATTGTCATAATAATAAATATTTTTTGCCTTAGATTTATCATGTCCCAAAACGGCAAAAAGTCCATCGGTCAAAGAAGATTTGCTATTCCCTTTTTCCACTTTGGTAATGGCAGGAATCTGTTTATCCTTTTTGAGTGTGACCGTATATTGATAGGTATGAATCAAATTGTTTCCCTGCGTCATAAAAAAGCAAAGGGAAAAATCATTTTTAAGTCCCGGTGCCAGTCCTGTAATTAAGTATTCATGTGTTTTTGTTACGCCGGAATCGGAATCATTTTTCAAGCGGTGTTTTATCACGCCGCCATTGTTACAGGTCACTTCACAGACGACATAACTATCCTGTTCCGATACTCCGTAATAATAAAAAGGAACCGGTATTTGTTCCATATGGATTCCAGACAAGAAGTGGATCTTCGATTGTGTAGGAATTATTGTTTCTCATATTTTGAAGCTGGTTGTCTGCTTCTGTCTGGTAAGCATCCTCATAAATATTTTTGCTTTGGTGTTTGATATCCTGAACCGGAAAATCTTCACTGACTAAACCGGTATGTTTTTTTGCTCGATTTGTTTTTGTCTTATATAATGCCGATAGCAGAATAGGCAGACAAAACCGATTAAAAGAATACCAATGATGCTTATCCAAAGTGCTTTTCTTTTTTCATGCGTGTACTCCCTTTTTATGTAATGATGGATTTAGTGTAAAAAATAATTATGTCAAAACAATTTCAGGTAGGTGTTTGGGATAGATGTTCGGGGGTATTTTATTAGTTTCCGTAATTTGGCAGAATATCTTTGGTCTTGTGGGCGCTTTCGCTCGTTGAGTGCGTAGCGGTATGGGCACTGAAGCTACCAGTGGTCTCCGCTCCGCTTCGGTCGTTGCAGAACAGAAGTCCACTGGACTTCTTGCAACACATACTGACGTACTCAAAACCCACAAGACCTAAAGATATTCTGCCGAATTACTGGAATCAAAATAGAGTACCGGCGAACACTTGACACAAATCAATTGCGTCATATTGTATAAAACGACAGAGAACAACATCAAGGAGTGAAAATTTTGTATTGAGTGTTTACTGTTATTTATTACGGAAACTAAAAAATTTTGAGTTTCCGCAAATCGCATTAAAAAAATGAATGACTTTAATTAAAACACCAATCTGCCGGATTTTGAGGAATCAAAAGCGACAGTATCAGGATTAGAGGCACTTTAATAAGCCCCGCCGGAACCGGACTTTGGAAGAATTATTTTTTATCCATTCAGACGACCAGTTTAAGGCAGAGTTGACGGTATTTCGGACGTTTGGGTCGGAACCATAGCCTGACGCCCTCTTTTGCATATGAGAGTATGCCACGGATACCTTTCGCCAGTCGATAATAGCAGAAGAATACTTTTGCCTTTACAGGATCTGCTTTTTGTATAACGGAAACCTTAAGCGCATTTGTTTCTGCTTTCATAGACATATGTGCCAGAAATCCCATGCACAAGGTAATATAAAAGTTAAGTGCGTTGATTGCACGAAGCTTCCGCACACGGAAGTTTTCAAACCGAAACATCTGCTTTTTACAACGGAAGTATTCCTCGATCTTCCATCGCGAAAAATAGGTTCTTGCCACTTTGATCACATCCTCTTTGGACTTGATTTCTTTATTTGTGGCAAGCATCATTGGATGTTCTGTGATGCCATAAACCAGTACCAGATAAATATCTTTTCTGGAAGCTGTAATCTGGACTTTGACATGGGAAATGTAAGCCTCATGATTTTTCCCCTTATAAAATACATTGGTTTTAATTTTTCCTTTGCGACGGTTGCGCAGTTCCGTAGCAAATGTCCATTTATTGTGGTAAAGAAGCTTGCGATTAGATTTTAACCGGATCACATACTCCTGATTTAAAGAGTCAAGCTTCAGGAACATCTTATTGTCATCATAACCACGATCCATGCAGAAAGTTGCTTTTTTCAAAGAGAGCGCACCCTGTTCCATGGCATCAAAAGTAATGGTATTGGCGGATTTGTAACCTTTTTGCGCAGAAGAATGTACTTTTGAAAAGATACTAACCGGATGATTACTGGTAGTAAGGACACAGGCTTCTGTTACATGGTAGCCTTTTTTATAAACATTTTTAGCAGATGTGCTTGGGCTTTGAAATTTTATTTGAAAAATTTAAAATTTCTCGTTTCATTTGATAAGTATTTGTTGTAAAATAAACCACAGGGAATCCTCCTTCTTTTTGTTTAGTGACATTTTTTGTGGTGATTAAATTTTACATCAAAAAGGAAGAAGATTCCTTATGTTTTGGTGATTTTTTTGAAAGTTGTTTATAACTGCATATGGAAAATGATGCACTTGTGTATAAAATTGCGGAAACTCAAGTAAAAAATATCTTGCATGCCACCCATTTTCGTCTACAATTAGTTCTATTGCAAAAAAGATAGAAAGAAGGAAACATAATAATATGAAACAGGACAAAACTTTTCTTGGAACGGAGCCGGTGGGAAAACTGCTTTTTAAACTGGCAGTGCCAACGGTTATTGCACAGCTTGTGAATATGCTCTATAACATTGTTGACCGCATTTATATTGGACATATGCCGGGAGACGGAAGTCTTGCACTGACCGGGGTTGGAGTGTGCATGCCATTGATTATGATTGTGTCAGCGTTTGCAGCGTTAATCAGTTCCGGTGGTGCACCGCGTGCTTCGATTGCGATGGGAAAGGGAGAGCATGAGTCGGCAGAGAAGATTCTTGGTGGGCGCGTTACGGTGCAGGTAGTGATTTCTCTTATATTGACGGTAGTTATTCTGGTTTGGAATAAAGATTTGCTTCTTGCTTTTTGGAGCAAGTGAAAATACAATTTCGTATGCAAATTCATATATGAGTTTGTATGCATTTGGCACACTTTTTGTACAGCTGACCTTGGGAATGAATGCATTTATTACGGCACAGGGATTTTGCAAAGACCGGTATGTTTACGGTAATGATAGGTGCAGTGGCTAATATTATATTGGATCCTGTTTTTATTTATGGGTTTCATATGGGAGTAAGAGGAGCCGCACTTTGTTACTATTTTATCGCAGGGAATTTCCTGTGTGTGGGTAATTCATTTTCTATGTGGTGAGAAAACGATTCTCCGCCTCAAAAGAAAAAAATCTTCGAGTGGATTTTGGTTTGGTGCTTCCGTGCCTTGCATTGACTTTCTGCGTTTATCATGCAGGCAAGTGGGAGAGTGTCATTTCGGTCTGTTTTAATTCGTCGTTACTTGCTTACGGAGGAGATTTGGCGGTCGGTGCGATGACAATTTTAACAAGTGTGATGCAGTTTGCGATGCTTCCGCCGCAAGGGGCTCGGGCAAGGGGCACAGCCAATTACCAGTTATAATTACGGAGCGAAAAATCGTGAGCGTGTGAAAAAAAGTTTTCGTTTACTGCTAACAATTAGCTTGGTATACTCTGTTGTTTTGTGGGCATTTATTTTAATCATCCCGCGTCTTTTTTGTGGGCATGTTTACAAGCGATGCCACTTTGCTTGATTTTACTTCCCGTGCATTACGTGTATATTGTGGTGCACTGTTTATTTTCGGTATCCAGATTGCACGCCAGATGACGTTTGTCTCCATTGGAAGTGCTGTTTGTTCAATTATTGTAGCGGTGTTGAGAAAATTTGTTTTGTTAATTCCGCTTATTTATATTCTGCCGCACTTCTTGTGGACCAGACCTTTGCGGTGTATCTGGCAGAACCGGTTGCAGACGTGTTTGCCGTTACCTTTTACTGCGGTTTTGTTTACGATTCAATTTAAGAAAATACTTGCAAAGCTAAATTAAAGGATTTTACAAAAGGAAAGCCTCGGATTGCCTTAAAAACGATTTTTTGGGCAGTTTAGGGGCTTTTTTGATACCTTCTTTTTTGAAAATATTTTTCATATTTTTTACTTTTCTTAGGTAGTGGATTTTACAATGAAATTTTAAGATGAGATTGTAACAAAGGAAATGCAGAATAAGAATACCACATCCGTGGCAGGAAAAAAATGGAGGTAAAAATGAAAAGAATGAACAGAGTAATTGCTTTTTCTGCGTTGGCGACATTGAGTCTGACCTTAAATCCCATTCAGGCAGGAGCCTATGGAGAGACAACAGAAAAAAGCACGTTGACAGCAGACACAAAAGCAGTCAGTGAGTACCAGACATGGAAAGACAGCACTTGGACAGGAAAAGAGTCCATTGATTCCGGTAAAATTGTATTGACACCGGGCGCAACTGAGAAAGATTTGAATTTTTGCTTTGGTATTCCAAAACAAAAGGATTAGCAAAAGTAAAATTAGGAAAGAAAGAAGATTTATCCGACGCCAAAGTATATGACGGCACAGTTACCGATATCAACCGTTCCAACAGTGTGGAGACTTACAAAGCCTCCAACAAAGTATCCATAAAAGGCGCATTGGAGAAAAATACTACCTATTACTACAGCTATTCCAATGACGGAACGACATGGAGTAAGGCAGAAAAATATCAGACAAAAGATTTTTCTTCTTACAAAATCTGGTTAGTAGGTGACCCACAGATTGGTGCATCCGGTTCCGAAGGACAGGGAACAATTGATGATGTAAATATCGCGGTTGATACTTACAACTGGAACAAAACATTGGAGATGGCAAAGAAAAAAAGATGGAGATGCCAGTTTTGTACTGTCAGTAGGTGACCAGATTGATTATCTTTGCAAAGAGATGAAGCAGATACAAAGAATGTAAGAGAGAGCGAGTATGCCGGTTTCTTATATCCGTCGGTACTTCGTAATCTGCCGCTTGCGTCTTCCATCGGAAACCATGAGAGCAAAGGAACGGATTACAAGTATCATTACAACAACCCAAATACAGAGGATAATTTGGGAGCAACGAACTCCGGAAGTGATTACTACTTCAGCTATGGCGATGTACTATACATTGTTTTGAATAGTAATAACCGTAATGCGGCAGAGCATAGCAAATTGATGGAAAAGGCAATTAAGAGCGCACCAAATGCGAAATGGAAAGTGGTAGCCTTCCACCATGATATTTATGGTTCCGGACAGCCACACTCCGATTTTGATGGAGCAAATCTTCGTACAATTTTTGCACCACTCATGGATAAGTATGACATTGATGTCTGCTTAACCGGTCATGACCATAGTTATGCAAGAACCTATCAGATTATTGATGGTACGGCAATTGAATACGGACAGGATTCGGCAACAAATCCGGAAGGAACACTGTATATTGCGGCAGGTTCTGCCAGTGGTTCTAAGTTCTATAACTTAGCTACGCAGAAACAGTATTACATCGCAGAGCGTTCCAACAATCAGCTTCCGACCTATTCGACCATTGATTTTTCGGATCAGGCATTTACAATCAAGACTTTTGATTATACAGGTGATGAATATGCAAAACCATTTACCATTAAAAAGAAAGCAAAAAAGATTCGGCACAGCAGTTGATCAAAAAGCAGAAGGATTAAGCAGTTCCGTATACAGCGAAGATTCTTTGAAAAAAGTAGATGATGCGGTGAAAGTGTTGAAAGAGATTGTTGCATCCACATCAAAGGATAAGGGAGCTGAAAAATTGTCTGCACTCTATGACAAGACAAACAATGCGGACAATGCCAAAGACCCATTGAACTACTATGGATATGCACAGGGTGAATTTGCTTTAAACTTGGTGATACGACAACGACGACACTTCGTGCAGGCTTCTCAAGTTTGTTAGACAAGACACTGCTTCCGGATTTGACAACAAAGATTCCGGCAGCTACCTATGACACAGCATATGCGAACTTGAAAAAGCAATTGATAATGTGGAATACAAAGTAGTGAGTTCCTACGGTGATGATGATTTGGATTTGATGATGGTGAGCCGGTCGCTAAGACCACAGTGAAGAAGGCAAAGCACTTACGATTAAAAAAGGTAAAAATCCATTGCCGGTAAAACGGTGAAATTGAAAAAGGTAATTCCTTTAAAATCACAGCAAAGAGAACCAATACAACGAAAAAAAGTCACTTACAAATCTTCCAACAAAAAGTATGTGAAGGTAAGTGCGACCGGTAAAGTAACGGCGAAGAAGTATACAAAAAGAAAACCGTAACAATCACAGTAAAAGCAGGTACATTAAAGAAAACCTTTAAAGTGAAAGTTACAAGATAGGATGATTGAATTATATGGAGCGGATAACGAAGAAGAAAGCAATTGAAATCATTGGCACGGCGGCAGACTTTTTGGTATTGTTTGGCATCATCTGGTATGTAAGCAGTTCGGTGAAAAAGACACCGCTGATTAGCGAAGATGGTTTAGAGTATGCCAAAGCTACTGTGGTGGAAATTGTAAAAGGAAACAGCGGTGGAAATAATACCGGTGAAGGAGAGATGGCGGGAAGCCAGGATGTGAAAATAAAAATCACATCCGGCTCCCACAAGGAAAAAAACCGTAGAAGCAAAATAATCTAAATGGTTATTTGTACGGGGCAAATTGTCAGGTTGGAACAAAAGTAATTGTACAGGTTAGTGCATATGGTGATGTAATCAATGCCAATGTGTATAACTACGACAGAGAGTATGTCATGTATGCTTTAATCGGATTGTTTTTACTGATACTTTGTCTCATCGGTGGAAAACGAGGAATTTACTCCGCTATCGCTCTGGTATTTACCTTTATATGTATCATCGGTTTATACCTTCCCCTGCTTTATGAGGGAGCGAGCCCATTTCCTTTAACGATTGCAGTCGTTTGTCTGATTACCATTGTATCGCTTCTGTTAATCGGCGGATTTACAAAGAAAACCGTATGCGCCACGATAGGAACAATTATGGGAGTTGCGGTATCCGGAATTATCGCCATGCTATTTGGAAAATTGTCACACATATCCGGATACAACACCGAAGAAATTGAAAATCTGATTTATGTGGCTCAGAATTGTAAATTACAGGTAGGAGACCTGTTATACTCCGGTATTTTGATTGCTTCTTTAGGAGCGGTTATGGATGTGGCAATGTCCATTTCCAGTACGATACAGGAAATTCATGACAGGAATCCTGAGATTAGCAAAAAGGAATTATTCAAATCCGGAATTCATGTCGGAAAAGATATGATGGGAACGATGTCAAATACATTAATCCTTGCTTTTACCGGAAGTTCCTTGAATACGATGATTATGATTTATGCGTATTCGTATCCGTACAACCAAATAATAAATATGTATTCAATCGGGATTGAACTATTAAGAGGAATATCGGGAACCATCGGAATTATTTTGGCGGTGCCGTTTGTATCACTGATTGGTTCTCTGTATCTAAAACCAAATAAATGAAAAAAAAGAGAGGTAATGAATTATGAAACTGAAAAAATTAATTGCAACATCACTTACTATGGCAATGGCATTTACACTTGCGCCAATTGCAGTACCAAACCAGTCGAAAGCAAAGAACCGCAACAATTACATTGTCCGGTTCAACATCGATTTCTCCATTGGCTCAGCAAGCTGGCAAAACAGTACGCAAAAAGAAAATAAAGGAATCAAAATTAACTTTACCAATATTACCGGTTCCGGCTCAGGAATTTCAGATGCAATGAACGGAAAGGTAGACATCGGAATGTCTTCTCGTGCTTTGAAAGCAGATGAAGCAGCGGTATTAAAGGCAAATGTAATCTGTAACGATGGAATTGCGATTGTTGTAAATAAAAGCAATCCGGTCGGAAATATTACACCGGAACAGCTCTATGACTTGTATGCAAAGAAGACAACAAACTGGAAGAGCATTGTTTCTTCTTATAACAAGGAAGCGACCGTATACGGACGTGAATCCGGCTCCGGTACAAGAAGTTGCTTTGAAGATGTTTTGAAGAATGATTTCAAAAAAGACATTGCGAAAAATTATGGAAAACTGGACGCTGAAATTTCAACAACCGGTGCGATGCAGACATCAGTAAAAACAAATCCCGGTGCAATCGGTTATATGTCACTTGGTGATTTGGATGAGAAACAGGTAAAAGCTGTAAAATTCAATGGTGTATCTCCAACAACAGAAAATGTAGCAAATGGTACATATAAGATGAGCCGTCCATTCGTACTTGCAACAAAGGGGAAGCAACCGGAGCAACCGGAAACTTCATTAAATGGATTAAGAACAGCAAACAATGCAAAGAAAATCATTACCAAAATGGGATTTGTAAATCTGTCTCAGGTAAAAATTGCTCCACGTCAGATTAAACTGAATGTAAAGAGCAAAATCACTTTGAAAAAGGGCAAGAAAAAACAATTAAATACACGGTTTATCCTGCTAATGCCGTAAACAAAGCTGTGAAGTTTAAATCTTCTAATAAAAAGGTAGCAACCGTTAGCAAAAAAGGGTGTTATCAAGGCAAAGAAAAAAAGGTAAAGCAACGATTACCATTACAACCGTAGAGGGTAATGTAAAAGCAAAAATCAAAGTAACAGTTAAGAAAAATAATAGGAAAAAGTCATCCAAAGGATGACCGATGGGGCGCAGGTTTTGACGAGTCCTTAGCGGATATCGGAAAAAACTGTGTCCCTTTCCCCTATATGAAGGAGACACGCAAAAAAATATGAAAGTACATAAAAAATTATCGGATCTTTTGTTTCGATATCTTTTATTCCTTTTACCATTGTAACGGTAATTGCTGTTATTATGATTGGCGTTTATATGTTTCAGTCCGGTGGACCGAGCATTGCGAAAGTAGGAATCAAAAACTTTTTGTTTGAAAGACATGGGATACTTCCGTGGAACCGGCAAAGTATGGAATTTTACCATTTTTGTTATCATCCGTATTCTCTATGATTGGAACCGTTGTGATTACCGTTCCGGTTTCCATTCTGGTAGCAGTAGGAATGAGCCATTTTATTTCGAGACCGGTTGCCTCCGTACTTCGGACGGTAATTAGTATCTTCGGGCCGGTATTCCATCGGTTATTTACGGATTTTTGGGAATGATTCTTTTAGTTCCTTTTGTGCAGAATATGTTCTCACTTCCGCCGGATTAACACTTCTTTCTGCGATTGTCGTATTGATTGTAATGACACTGCCAACCATTATTTCGGTCAGTGAATCAAGTATTACAGCGGTGCCGGAGGAATATATGGAGGGCCTCGTTAGCGCTTGGCGTCAACCGCGAGTATACGATTTTACATATTATTGTGCCGGCGGCAAAATCCGGTATTTTATCAGCGGTTTTATTAGGACTTGGACGTGCGGTCGGAGAGACGATGGCGGTAATCATGGTAGCTGGAAATGTGGCACAGATGCCAAAACTGTTGGAACCGGTTCGGTTTTTGACAACGGCGATTGTGACAGAGATGGCTTACGCAAGTGAGGAGACCTCCGGTGTTTTGATGGGAATCGGACTGGTATTATTTGTATTTATCGTTGTGATTAACGGTCTGTTCTATGCACTAATCAAACGAACGGCGCCGGAAAACGATAGAGGAAAGGAGATAGCAGATATGGTATTAAAAAAAGTAAAGTGCGGATTTCCTCAATTTTGTTTCGGTTTGTGGTAATACTGCTCACGGCGGCGGTTGCCTTTTGGCAATTGGATTGATTGGTTATCTCTTGAAAAAGGGACTTCCCTATGTCAACCGTGCATTTTTTATTTACAGAGCCGGACATTTTGATGGATTCTTATGGAATCAAACCGATGATTATCAATACGATTTATACGGTGGTACTGACATTGATTTTTGTATCCCGTTAGGAATCGGTTCGGCAATCTATTTGGCGGAATATGCCAAGCGGGGGAAAATTGTTTCGGGAATACGATTTGCAATTGAAATCCTTGCCGGTATTCCTTCGATTGTGTATGGCTTATTTGGACTTAATTTTTTCGTCCGTAAAATGGCAATTGGAGATTATGCAGGTTCGATGTTAGCCGCATCTTTAACTCTTACGTTAATTGTTCTGCCAACGATGATTCGAACGACAGAGGAGTCTTTATTAGCGGTCAGTCAAACGTACCGCGAGGCAGCGATTGCAACCGGTATGTCAAAGTTTTATATGATTCGCAAGATTATTCTTCCATGTGCAATATCGGGAATTGTTGTGGCAATTATATTGAGTATTGGACGTATGGTAAGTGAATCGGCTGCTCTTTTATACACGGCAGAATTGCACAGGATTTACCGTCGTCTGTGATGTCACATGTGACGGAACCGGGGGCAACGATGACGGTTCAGCTTTTATTTATATGCAACTGAAGGCGGTGCACCGGAATGGGTGCCGTATGCGATGGCAAAGGCAGTGCTTATGGTATTTGTTTTGTTTATTGAAATTTTGACCCATGTGATTGCGGCGGTATTCAAAAAGAGAAGGAAAGGATAAGAGAGTATGAGTATTGTATCAACGATTGATTTGAATTTAAGTTATGGAAAACACCATGTATTACATGATGTGACAATGGATATTGATAAAAATGAAATTACGGCACTGATTGGTCCATCCGGTTGTGGGAAGTCTACTTTTTTGAAGACATTAAACAGGATGAACGATTTGGTTCCGGGGTGTAAAATAAGCGGTGAGGTATTGTTTGACGGAACGGATATTTACAGCCGTAAAGTAGACGCCGCCGCACTGCGAAAAAAGGTCGGTATGGTCTTTCAAAAAGCGAACCCGTTTCCGGCAAGCATTTATGATAATATTGCATATGCGCCAAAATACCACGGAGTGCACGGACGCAAAAAACTGGACGAAATTGTAGAAACCAGTTTGAGAAAAGCCGCTCTCTGGGATGAAGTAAAAGATCGCTTAAAAAAAGAGTGCTTTAGGATTATCCGGCGGACAGCGACAAAGACTTTGTATTGCACGTGCGATTGCACTGGAGCCGGAGATTATTTTGATGGATGAGGCAACCAGTGCACTCGACCCGATTTCAACGCAGAAAACGGAAGAACTTATGGTAGAACTGAAAAAGAATTATACGGTAATTATTGTGACACATAATATGCAAAAGAAGCTGCGCGTGTGGCAGATAAAACAGCATTCTTTTTCATGGGTGATTTGATTGAGTATGGTAAGACAGAGCAGATTTTTGAAAATCCACAGAGGGAGAAAACAAAAGCATATGTCAGCGGACAGTTTGGTTGATATTTTTATAGAATAACATGTGTAAAAAAAATAAAATGGCTATTGCGCATAATAGGGATAATATGGTAAAATTAAATTACTAAATTTTTTATGGGAGGTAAATATTATGGTGAAGATGAAAAAAAGGGTAGCTGTTGTTTTATTATTTGCGTTATGTCTGGCGCAGATTCCTGTTGCTCGAAAGCAAAAACGAAAAAAGTTAAGTTAAATCTAACAAAAGGTTTCTCTTTTGCAGGGGCAACTGTACAGCTAAAACTGTTAAACAAGAAGGCGGGGTTGTAAAGTGGTATTCAAAAAATAAGAAAAAAGCAACGGTTACCAAAAAGGGAAAAGTGACCGCAAAGAAAACAGGCAGTGTAGTTGTTTATGCAAAATATAAGAAAAAAACAATACAAATGTAAGGTGACAGTGAAAGCACCGGTAAAGGCAGCCAATCTAAAAAGAAAATAATGCGGTATTTACGAAAAACGTCTATCAAAAATAAGTAAAAATTCAGAGACTTGTGGTGAAACAAGAGGTCATTTCGCCAAAGGGAATTTATGAGATTTATCAGTTGTTAGCGGCAATGGATATTCGGGAAATTACAAATAGCAACAGTGAGAAGTTTGTTGGTGGAATTTCACTTGAATTGCAATTTAATGATGGAACAAAATTAGGGTTTACCATTGGAAAAGAATCTCGTGATTGATGGAAAACAATATAAGATTGCGGAAGATGTTTCGGAAAAAGTTGGGCAGTTGCTGAAGCAGTATAAAAGTTAAGTGTAAAGGAGAAACTAGATGGGGAAAAGTGTAGAAGTACAGGGCACTGAAGTATCAATATTGACACGTGATAATAAAGATTATATATCCTTGACAGATATGGTAAAGGCCAAGGATGGGAATTTGGGAACAAATACATAATCCATGCTTTAATTATGGCGAATTCGCCATAATTAGAAGTAATCTTGGTTTAAATAGTTATAAAATCAGCGTGAAAGAATGGACGGAGAAAACAAATGCTATTGGAATATTTGCAAAAGCAGGAAGATATGGTGGTACTTATGCGTATAAAGACATTGCATTTGAATTTGGTATGTGGATAAGTCCAGAATTTAAAATTTATTTAATAAAAAGAATTTGAGAGGCTTAAAGAAAAAGAAAAATGAGAAACTGGGGTGGAATGCAAAAGAGAACTCGCAAAAAGTAAATTATCATATTCATACGGATGCAATAAAAGAAAATCTTATTCAAAGGAGTTAACAAGTAAGCAAGTATCAGTTATTTATGCTTCTGAGGCTGATGTGCTAAATGTTGCATTGTTTGGAATGACAGCAAAGCAGTGGAGGGATAATAACCCGAATTTAAAAGGTAATATTAGAGATTATGCATCTATTAATGAATTGATTTGTTTGTCTAATATGGAAAATATTAATGCGGTGCTGATAGAAGATAAGGTCCCACAAAACCAAAGATTAATGAAGCTAAATAAGATAGCAATACATCAAATGACAGTATTAGGAGAAAAACAAGATTACAAATATATTAATTAAATGAACTGGAGGATTTTATTATGGTAAAAACACATTATTTTATGGACCTTGAAAGAAGAACTTTCAGGAGAGGAAAAAGGAGACAATTAAGCAGGGAATTAAGGAAGGCTTAGAGGGACTTTCAGGACAGATACCGGGTCTTTTGGAGATTTCTGTTCGTACGGATTGTCTGCCAAGCTCTACGGTAGATGTTATCTTTGGATTCAACTTTTGAAAGTGCAAAAGCGTTGAAAAATTACAGCACACATCAAAACATGTAGCAGTAGCTGATGGTAAGGTAAGACCATATACGGCGACGAGAGCGTGCATGGATTTTGAAGTGTAGAAGATTTTTCCATTCATGTTTGGAATTTATCCGTATTCTGTTGTTACAGATAAGCAGAAAAAGCAATGGAAACGGCAAAGGTAAATTGCCTGACAAAAGACTGGATTGAAAAGGATGTAAAAGAGGTTTTAGTGTGAAAAGAAAAAAGGATTCGATTGATCGCATTTGATATGGATGGAACTGTCTTAAATGATGAGAAAAAGATTTTAAAAAGAAACAAAGAAGCTCTTGAACAGGCGGCCCGCGCCGGTATTGAAATTGTGCTCGCGACCGGGCGGCCATTTTGTGGTATTTCGGATGAAATCTACCGGTTAGACGGAGTTCGTTATGTGCTTACGACAAATGGTGCCGGTATTT
>VOFD01001223.1_pt1 | contig 22424 bp, 49 predicted proteins | sample 5384101 | NCBI WGS metagenome assembly VOFD01 (sample SAMN12384723, study PRJNA508395) | human gut metagenome | isolation source: healthy gut C | host: Homo sapiens
ATTAAATTTCAATCTATTCATCATATGTTAGTAGCGAGCGCGATGGCTAATAAAATAGCAAGAGAAATTAATCCAAACTTTATGTTAGGAACAATGTGTGCACTTTCAGGTATTTATCCAGCAACGTGTCATCCTGATGATGTTTTGGGGCTTACGAATTTAGAAGAAAAGCTTTAATGTTTAGTGATGTTACTTGTCGAGGGTATTATCCTAATTATGCACAATCAATTTTTGATGAATACGGTTTTACATTAAAAATGGAACCAGGAGATGAAAAGTGGTTAAAAAGAAAATACTTCCGATTATCTAGCGTTCTCTTATTATCGTACAACAGCTTATGATAGGTTCTCACCTAATACAACAACAACAGGAGGACAACAAGCATCGCCTAATCCTTATTTAGAAAAAAACTGCATGGGGATGGCCAATAGACCCTGAAGGATTAAGGTTTGTTTAAATGAATTATATGATAGATATCAAAAACCTTTATTCATTGTAGAAAATGGAATGGGTAGCGAAGATATTATTGAAAAAGATGGAATTCATGATGATTATCGTATTTCTTATATAAGAGATCATATTAAAGAAATGAAAAAAGCAGTAGAAATAGATAAAGTTGACTTATTAGGCTATACAACGTGGGGATGTATTGATATTGTTTCAGCAGGAACAGGTGAAATGAAAAAAGATATGGTTTTTGTATATGTTGATTTAGATGATTTAGGAAATGGAAGTTTAAAAAGAATAAAAAAAGATTCATTCTATTGGTATAAAAAGTGATAGAATCAAACGGTGAAATTTTAGAATAAAATAATATTTATTTCTTCCCAAAATAGAAATGCACATAAAAAACGAGATTATTTCTCGTTTTTATATTAATTAAATTACTAGCATAAGGCTTTTTACCATAAAACATCATCATAAAAATTTTGTTTCCAATCAATATAATCAATATTTTCTTCTAATTCCTGAATTGTATTTTCTAAATTTTCTCTTTTTCTAACAAGAAATTCTTTACGTATTTTAACTGTTGATTCACGCTTCTAGACATAAGTCTAAATAATCTTTCATTTTTGAATAGAAAAGCTACATCTTTTAAGACAAGAAAGATCTTTGATCCACTTAACACCATGTTCATCAAAAATACGACGATTATTTTTTATCTCTTTTAACGTGAGTAACTAATCCTTCATTACAATAATACTTTAATGTTTGATAAGTCATATCAACTTCACTACATACTTGCATCATGGTATACATTTAAATCATCTCCTAAATTTATTTTAGAGGACTTGACCGATAGTTACAATCGCAATCTATAATAAATGATGAAATGGGGGAATTATTAATGAATACTTTTAATTATACTTATCCAGTAAAGTGGCTCAATAAATACAAAATACATGATTAAAAGGAGAGAGGAATATGCTATTTTATTTTACAGGAACAGGAAATAGTTTATATGTCGCAAGATAATTAGAAGCTAATCCAATCAGTATCCTACAAGCATTAAAACAAGAAAACTTACATTTTAAAGATGATAAAATTGGTGTTATTTATCCTGTTTATGCTGGAGAAACAAAAAATTGTTTTAGAGTTTTTAGAAAAGGCAACCTTTGAAACAGATTATTTCTATTTGATTTTAACTTATGGAAAAAGATGACACAGATGCTCCCTGAATGTATAGCACGTTTATTAGAAGAAAAAGGAAGACACGTAAATTATATTAATTCTATTTTAATGGTAGATAATTACTTACCATCCTTTGATATGAATGAACAAAGGACAATGAATAAAAAATATTGAACAACAAATTCAACAAGCACTTCAAGATATTCAAAATAAAAAGAAGAAATTCCTAAAGCAATACAGGCAGGGAGAGATTTTCATGCTTCTACCAAAGAAATCTTTGCGAAAAATCCAGAACTAATTAACGGTGAACAAATTACTGTCACTGATAAATGTGTAGGTTGTGGTATTTGTACGAATGTCTGTCCACGTGGTTTATTCTACGTTGAAAACAATAAAGCAAAAAGAAAACAAAATACTTGTGAATTTTGTTTAGCATGTGCACAAAACTGTCCGTCAAAGGCCATCATCACAAAATTGAAAGACGCAAACCCTAATGCTCGTTATAGACATGAAAAAGTAAGTCTAAAAGATATTATTGAAGCAAACCAACAAGTATAACTTCCAGTTATACTAACATGCACTATTGATATTGTACATATATAGAATTAAAAATTAAAATAAATATAGAAATTGGAGGAGATAATAATGGAAATATTTGAATTAAATAATAAACAAACAATTCCAGCAGTAGGATTTGGAGTCTTTATGATTCCTAATGATGGACCTACTTATGATGCAACTTTAGCTGCTTTTAAAAGCAGGTTATCGTCATATTGATACAGCTGCAGGATATATGAATGAAAGTGATGTAGGAAAAGCTATTAAAGATAGTGGTATTGATCGTAAAGAAATCTTTATTACTTCTAAATTATGGTTACAAGATTATGGCTATGAAAATGCTAAGAAAGGTATTGAAACTTCTTTAAAATTATTAGGAGTGGATTATATTGATCTTTATTTATTACATCAACCCTATGGTGATTATTTAGGAGCTTGGAAAGCTTTAGAAGAAGCGTATCAAGCAGGTAAAATCAAATCTATTGGTATTTCTAATATTACTGTGAACTTATGGAATAAATTTAAAGATGGTATGACTGTAATGCCGACGGTCAACCAAGTAGAATTTAATCCATTTGTTCAACAAAAGAATTAAGAAAAGTAATGGCTGAAAACGATATTCGTTTAGAAGCATGGTTTCCGTTAGGACATGGAAATAAAGATTTATTAGAAAATGAAACAATTGTTTCATTAGCTAAAAAATATAATAAAAATACTGGTCAAATTATCTTAAGATGGATTTATCAAGAAGGAGTTATTTCTTTACCTAAATCTACAAATGAAGAAAGAATGAAAGGAAACATTGATATCTTTGATTTTGAATTAACAGATGAAGAAATGAAAAACATGCAAGCCTTAGATACAAATAAACCATCTCATAATCCTGAAGATCCTGCCAACGAAACACGTTTAATGGGATTAAAAATTCATGACTAATTTCATTACTTTAAATAATGGATACCAAATCCCTCAACTTGGATTTGGTACCATTCAACAATTTGGTAAACAAATTGAAGACAATGTAGCTTTTTGCCTTAAACCATGGCTATCAACTTATTGATACTGCCAATCGTTATGGTAATGAAGTAGAAGTAGGAAAAGGATTAAAATTATCAGGGTTAAAAAGAGAAGATTATTATTTAGAAACAAAAATTAGGACCTACACTTTATGAAAATGATCAAGCAATCGATGATACTTTAAAAAGATTAGGCGTTGATTATGTTGATGTGATGATTTTACATCATCCTGTAAATAACTATGTTTATGCTTATAAGATGTTAGAAAAAGCATATAAAGAAGGGAAAATCAAAGCGATTGGTTTATCTAACTTTAGAGTTGAACAAATTCAAGAAATTTTAGATCAATGTGAAGTTCCACCAATGATCATGCAAGTAGAATGTCATCCTTATTATCCAGCAGAACATGTATATGATTTTTGTAAGAAAAATCATATACAACTTCAATCATGGTATCCTCTAGGACATGGAAATAGTGACATGTTAAAAGAGGCAATCTTTGTAGAACTTGCAAAGAAATATCATAAATCAACAGTTCAAATTGTTCTAAGATGGCATCTCCAAATGGGGTTTGGTCTTGTTCCGGGAAGTAAATCATTAGATCATATTGAAGCGAACACACAAATCTTTGATTTTAAACTAACAGATGAAGAAATGAAAGAAATCGAAAAAGTGAATAAACATACCCCATTTTATAAAGTGACTAAAGAATCATTGCACAAAATGGCGACAACAAAATGTAATTTTGAATAAGGAGAATAACAATGGAATATAAAACATTAAATAATGGAGTGAAAATGCCAGTTGTTGGTTTTGGTGTTTTCCAAGTAAAAGATGAAGAAGAATGTAAAAGAGTTGTTTTAGATGCGATTGATGCAGGATATCGTCTTATTGATACTGCACAATCTTATGGAAATGAAGAAGCTGTAGGTAGAGCAATTCAAGAAACAAATGTACCAAGAGAAGAATTATTTATTACTACAAAAGTATGGATTTCTAATTATGGTTACGAAAACGCAAAAGCTTCTGTTGAAGAATCATTAAAGAAAATGCAATTAGATTATTTTGATTTAGTTTTATTACACCAACCATTTAAAGATTATCATGGAGCTTATCGTGCTTTAATTGATTTATATAAAGAAGTAAAATTAAAGCCATCGGTGTTTCTAACTTCTATCCAGATCGTTTAGTAGATTTAGCGTTAGATACAGATGTTGTTCCCTGTTAACCAAGTAGAAGTCAATCCATTCCGTCAACAAGATGCAGCTTTAATTTACAATACAAAATATGGTGTTCAATTAGAAGCATGGGCTCCATTTGCGGGAAGCGTAAAAAATGGTATTTTCACAAATGAAACACTTGTAGAAATTGGTAATAAATATAATAAATCAGTCGGACAAGTTATTTTAAGATGGCTTGTACAAAGAGGAATTGTTCCTTTAGCTAAAACTGTAAGAAAAGAAAGAATGCAAGAAAACTTAAATATCTTTGATTTTGAATTAAGTGAAGAAGATATGCAAACAATTGCTTCACTTAATAAAGATACAAGTTCTTTCTTTTCTCACTATGATCCAGCAACTGTAGAAATGATTTGTGGCTTAAAACGCTAATAAAAAAGACTACATCCATTTTTAAATTTGTGATAATATGTTCGAGTAGTTTATAGGATAGTGATTATTTAAGTATAAGCTAAACCTATTTATTGCCACCCTTTTAAGTGCGCAATAAATAGGTTTTTATTTTGGAGGGTGATTATGGAAATAAGCAAAGTTTTTAACAATAATGTAGCTGTTGTTCTTGAAAATAATGAAGAAAAAGATTATGATGGGACGAGAAATCTGTTTTAAAAGAAAATAGGGGATACGATAGAACCAGAAACAATTGATAAAGATTTTTATTTACATAACCAAAGAAGTTTTAAGTCGATTTAAAGAACTTGTTGTGGATATTCCTTTGGAGTATTTAGAAATCGGTGAAGAAATTATGGATGAAGCGAGACTAAGTTTAGGCAAAAGCTTTAAATGATAATATCTATATTTCTATGGTCAATCACATTTATACAGCTGTTGTTAGAGCGAAAGACGATATTTTAGTGAAGAATGCTTTATTATGGGATATTCAAAGATTTTATAAAGAAGAATATCAAATAGGGAAAAAGGCTCTTGGAATTATTGAAAAGAAAACAGGTGTGCTTTTACCAAATGATGAAGCAGGATTTATTGCGTTACATATTGTCAATGGACAATTAGATGAAGATGTTCATGATATGTATGAAATTACGAAAATCGTGCAAGAAATTGAAAATATTGTGCGTTATCACTTCAAAATAGAATTTAATGAAGAAAGTGCTTATTACTATCGTTTTATTACCCATTTGAAATTTTTTGCACAACGTTTAGTTGAATATAAAAAAAACAAAACAAGCAAGAAGATGTTTTTTTTGAATCGAATGCATAGTAATCTATGTTCCAATGACAAAAAAGACAAAAGCTGGTTTATATTAATGATGATTTATTTAATGGAACTTTTTAAAAGAATGCATACGAGAGATTATCGTTGTACAAGAGAACTTTTTAAATGAGCTTGTAGAAAAAGGAATGCTTGAAGAAAAGGGTGTTACTAAGGGTAAACGTTGTAGGAAAAATAATAAAAGTGAGTTCGTGTTTATAAACATGGACTTTTTTTCATTTTACATAAACTTAACATAAACCATACGTTCTTTTGATTTTTGAAAGTGTTGAAAAAAACACTATGATAGGAGTGTCTTAAGAAAAGGAAACAAAAATAAATAATATCTTAAGAGAAAACAAAGGAAGGTAAATAAAAAATGAAAAAAGAAAGTATTAAGTGTTTTAATGGTTTTCATGATGTGTCTTGGTTTAGCCGGATGTGGCGGAGGATCAAATAGTGCATCAGATGACATTAGTGGAAAGGTAAGTTTAAACGGATCAACTTCAATGGAAAAATTCGTTAATGCCTTATCAGAAGGAATTAAAGAAAAATATCCAAACTTACAATTAGAAGCACAATTTACAGGATCTGGTGCAGGTCTTGAAGCAGTTGCTTCAAAAACAACAGATATCGGAGATTCTTCTCGTGCTTTAACAGATGAAGAAAAAGCAAAAGGATTAGAAGAAAATATTGTTGCTATCGATGGTATCGCAATGATTACTAACAAATCTAATAAAGTAACAAACTTAACAAAAGATCAATTAGCAAAAATCTATACAGGACAAATTACTAACTGGAAAGATTTAGGTGGACAAGATGAAGCAATCGTTGTTATCGGACGTGAAGCTGGTTCAGGAACTCGTGGAGCATTTGAAGAATTATTAGGAATTGAAGATCAATGTCAATATGCTCAAGAATTAAATGAAACTGGTGCTGTTCTTGCTAAAGTTGCTAAAACTTCTGGATCAATCGGTTATGTTTCATTAGATGTATTGGATGATACAGTTTCTCCTCTTCAATTAGATGGTGTTGAACCAAGTGAAAAAACTGTAAAAGATGGAAGTTATGCTTTACAAAGACCATTCGTAATGGCTACAAATGGAAAAATTAGTGAACAATCTAAACAAGTTCAAGCAGTATTTGATTTCATCAACAGTGATGATGGACAAAAAATCATTGAAAAGTTGGATTAGTAACACCAAATAAATAAAAAATAAAGAGGGAAGTATTATGGAAAAAAAGTTATCAATTATTAGCCATAAGAAAGCAAAAATCCTAGTAGAAAAAAACAGCCGCGATGATCTTTTCGTGGCTGTGCTATTATCTCTGTTTTAGCAGTTGTTACTATTACAGGATATATGATTATTTCAGGGACACCTGCCATCTTTAAAGAAGGAATTACAGGTATTTTGTTTTCTACAACGTGGGCGCCAACAGCAGCCAATCCTCAATATGGGATTGCTTATGTTATATTAACATCCATTGTTGGGTTTTTCTAGCAATCTGTATAGGAGTACCTATTGGTTTATTTACAGCAATTAACCTTGCTGAAATTGCACCAGTAAAACTTAGAAAAATATTAAAATCAGCAATTGAATTACTTGCAGGGATTCCATCTGTTGTTTATGGATTATTAGGAATTCTTATTGTTAATCCAATGATGTATAAATTAGAATTAATGATCTACCATGGCTCTAAAAACACATCAATTTACAGGTGGGGCCAATCTTTTTATCAGCTATTATCGTACTAGCAATTATGATTTTACCTACGCTTATTAATATTTCAGAAACAGCCTTAAAAGCTGTACCTGATGATTATCGTAAAAAGCTCACTTGCTTTAGGGGCAAGTAAAATTCAAACAATCTTTAAGGTTGTTGTACCAAGTGCTAAATCTGGAATTATGTCAGCTATTGTACTTGGTGTAGGTCGTGCTATTGGAGAAGCGATGGCTATTTTGTTAGTAGCCGGAAATGCAGTATCTCTTCCACTTCCATTTAATTCTGTTCGTTTCTTAACAACAGCCATCGTTTCAGAAATGGGATATGCTAGCGGTACACATCGTCAAGTTTTATTCACAATTGGACTTGTTCTATTTATCTTTATCATGATTATTAATTTAATCTTAACATATGTTTTAAAAAGAGGTGACTTAGATGAATAATACAATATTAGAAAAAAAGAAACGTGTCAGTGATCAAATTCTCTATGCACTTATTCAATTAAGTTCATTTCTTTCAATTTTATCTTATTAGTTATTATTGGTTATATTCTCTATCGAGGAATACCAGCCTTTGATTTTTTTCTTATTTAGTAAATACAACAAGTATTATTAATGATACTGTAGGTATATTACCTAATATTATTAATACACTTTATATTGTTATTGTGACACTTTTAATTGCTTGTCCAATAGGAATTGGTGGAGCAATCTATCTAAATGAATATACAAAAAATAAAAAATTCGTCAGTATCATTTCATTTACAACGGAAGTTTTAGCAGGTATTCCATCAATTATTTATGGATTATTTGGGATGTTGTTCTTTGGATCATTTTGTCATTTGAATTTCTCTATTTTAACAGGGTCACTTACACTTGCTATTATGATTTTACCAATCATTTCAAGAAATACCCAAACAGCTTTAGAATGTGTTCCTAAAAGCTATCGTGAAAGCTGCTTTAGGAATTGGAGCAACAAAATGGTATATGATTCGTACAGTTCTTTTACCAAGTGCCATTCCTGGTATCTTAACAGGGTCATTCTTGCGATGGGACGTATTGTTGCTGAATCCAGCTGCCTTATTATTTACGGCAGGCTCAGTTGCTATTTTACCTACTAATATTTTTAAACATTTGTTAAGTAGTGGGGGAACTCTTACTATTCAATTATATTTAGAAATGGCTAAAAGGTAATTATGAAGTTTCATTTGTGATTGCTCTTGTTTTAGTAGTTATTGTTTTAGGTTTAAATATGTTAGCTAAATGGATCAGTCGCAGATTTGATGTAAATAAAGGGGATAATTAAGATGGAAAATAAAATAGAAGCAAGACATCTGAATTTGTATTATGGACAAAAACATGCTTTAAAAGATGTCAATTTAGATATTAAAAGAAAATAAAATTACAGCGTTTATTGGCCCTTCAGGGGTGTGGTAAATCAACATTTTTAAAAACATTGAATCGTATGAATGATTATGTTGATAACGTTAAAATTGAAGGGGATGTTATCTTAGATGGTGAAGATATTTATGATAGCCGTGTTGACACAACTTTACTTAGAAAAAAAAGTTGGGATGGTTTTCAACAACCAAATCCATTCCCTATGTCAATTTATGATAATGTCGCTTATGGACCACGTATTCATGGTATTAAAAATAAAAAACAACTTGATAAAATCGTTGAAGATAGTTTAAAAGCAGCAGCACTTTATGATGAAGTTTCAGATCGTTTACATTCAAATTGCTTTAGGTTTATCTGGTGGACAACAACAAAGATTATGTATTGCCCGTGCTTTAGCGGTGCAACCAGAAGTTATCTTATTAGATGAACCAACAAGTGCTTTAGATCCAATTTCAACACTTAAAATCGAAGAACTTTTATTACAATTAAAAGATCAATATACGATTGCTATCGTTACTCACAATATGCAACAAGCAAGTCGTATTGCTGATTATACAGCCTTCTTCTTAGTTGGAGAAATGGTAGAATATGGACCAACAAAGATGTCTTTGGTATGCCAAAAGATAAAAGAACTGAAGATTATATTACTGGTAGATTTGGATAGGAGGAAAGAAAGATGCCAAGAAGTCAATTTGATCAAGAACTTAATAAGATGCATGTTGATTTAGATAGAATGTGTCATCTTGTTATTTTAGCTATTGAAAACTGTGTTACAGCATTTAAGGAACAAGATTATGAACTTGCTCGAGATATTATTCATGGAGATAAACAAATTAATGATGTGGAAAGATCGATTGAAGCAAAATGTTTATCATTGATTTTAAAACAACAACCCGTTGCTTCTGATTTAAGAGATGTTTCTACTGCTTTAAAAGTAGTTACTGATTTAGAAAGAATTGGGGATCAAAGTGCAGATATTGCGGAATTAATTTTAGAAATGAAAAGAAATGAATAGTTTCTTAATGATTGGTCATATTCAAGATATGGCAAAAATTGCAACTAAAATGGTTAAAGAAGCTTTAGATGCATTCCATCAACATGATTTAAACCATGCTTTAGAAGTAAAGAAGATGGATATTAAAATGGATGAATTGTTTGATCAAGTTAAAGAAGATATTATTCAAATGATCAAAGAATCGAATGACAAAGGTGATTTAACAATCAACTTCTTAATGATTGCGAAATACTTTGAAAGAATTGGTGATCATGTTGTTAATATCTGTGAATGGATTGAGTTCAACCAAACAGGAAAACTTAACAATACTCGATTAATTTAAACCTCTTTATAGAGGTTTTTTTAGTTGTTCAAATATGTAAATACATTTAATTTATTTAAATATATTAAGTTTATCATGTGTTATTATTAGTATGCTTTTGTTTTAAACAACTATCAAAAAAATAGTAGTTAAAAAAGAGCGACTATGATATAATTTTTCCGAATAGTTATACATGGCAGGTAGTTATCCTTGGTCGTTTAGATCGAAAGGCGTATTCTTCGTTTACATAGATATCCCTAGGAAAATATGAAAACGGAGGTGATGGAAATGACAGCTTATGAAGCTATATGTTAACTACACTTACATTAATGATGTCAATAATAAATATCGTTATTAAATTACTTCTATATATAATAGAAAATAATGCAAAAAAATAACTACCTCGAAAGTTTTGGCGAACATTGAGGTATAAACAAATCAAATGTTAAATCAAAAACAGTTTATACACCTACACACAAAATATTTTGTTGAAAAATATAAAGAAATCTATGAAGATATTGATGCAAAAAATATTACAAATAAAAATATTAGATGAAAAAAGGTGTAATAGATTAATATGGTTCAAATATCGATGAATACAGTAGCTGGAACAATTAAATATAAAAATAAAATTGGGGTTAAAAATGAACAAATTCAATTTAATAACAATCTTATTATGAATGACTATTTTCTGATGGTTGCAAAATAAAAAGTAACAACATATAATCCTGAAAAAAGAGGACGTATATTTTTAGATAGAAATGGAAAGGTACTTGCTGAAGATGGAAAAGGTTATTCTGTTGGGCTTGTAAAAGGAAAATTGAATGGTGAAAATGATTATGGACAAATAGCTAAGTATTTAGAAACAGATGTTGAAACCATTCAAAAGAAAATGAGTGCATCTTGGATCAAAGATGATTCTTTTTGTACCTATTAAAACTGTTTCTGAAACAAGTAAAAAATGGTTTGATTCAATAAGAAATTTTAAATATCAGTGGTGTTAAAATTTCAACACGATTTCTATTCGTGTTTATCCTTATGATAAAGTAGCTTCACATGTTGTAGGCTATGTTCAAAATGTTAATGCTGAAGATTAAAAAAACATAAAAATGAAGGCTATAATTCAACTTCAGTCATTGGAAGAAGTGGGATTGAAGCGGTTTATATGAAAAACAATTACGAGGGGAAGTAGTTGGAAAAATAGAATCTTGTTGATAAAAATGATAAAGTTATTGAAAATCTTTGTGCATAAAGAAATTAAAAAAAAGCCCACAAGATATTACACTAACAATTGATATTGATTTACAACAAAGTCTTTATAATGAATATCAAAATGATAAAAGTGCTTCTGTTGCTCTCAATCCAAAAACAGGAGAAGTTTTAGCACTTGTTTCAACACCATCCTATTCAAACAATGATTTTGTCTTAGGACTTTCAACAGATAAATGGAATGCTTTAAATAATGATAGTAATCAACCTTTGATGAGTCGTTATAAACAAACCTATACACCTGGATCAACAATGAAGCCTATTACAGCAGCTATTGGTTTAGAAACAAAGACAATTGATCCAGATAAAGATTTAGGTGCTAAAGATAAATGGCAAAAAGATTCAAGTTGGGGCAATTATTATGTGACAACATTACATGCGCCTTCACCTAATAATTTAAAGAATGCCATCACATATTCTGATAATGTTTATTTTGCAAGAAGTGCCTTAAATATAGGAAAAAGATAATTTGTTTAAGTATTATAAAAATTTAAAGATTGGTGAAAAGATTCCTTTTGAGCTTGCTTTAAATAAAAGTCAGTATATCAATAAAAATCAAAAAGTAAGTGATCAATTAATTGCAGATAGTGGCTATGGTCAAGGACAAATTCTGATGAATCCGGTACAACTAGCAAGTATCTATAGTGCTTTTTGTTAATAATGGATCAATCTATCAACCACATATTGTTCAAGGACAAACAAAAACATGGATTAAAAATGTTTTTTCAAAAGATAAAACGGTAAAAACAATAAAAGAAGATTTAATTAATGCCATTGCAGATGAAAAAAAGGAACAGGACATGCCATCTATCATGATAATGTGTTCTTGCTGGAAAAACAGGAACGGCAGAAATCAAACAAAGCCAAAGTGATACAACAGGAACAGATGAAGAATATGAAGAAGCTCTGAATTATCAAAGAAGCGTTACAAGCCAAAAAAAGACATAGGATATATTATGAAGTTATATTATAGAATTATTTGTGTAGAACATTTAGAAAAAGGAAATGAATTGAATGATTGTATTAATGAGATGGTAGAATTCAATGATCAAATACATTATGTTAAAGGAATTAAAGATAAGTATAAAAATAATAATATGGTATACTTTTTCGTAACTTTATTTAGAAAGAAGTGAAATATGAATGTTAATAAAGATAGTAGATGATGACCAAGCTTTTGTGTAAAAAAAGATAAAAGATATTGTTTATGATAATTTTAAAGATATCTTTCTTGATTATTCGATAGATTGTATAACGAGTAATTTTGAAGCTCAGTATTTTGAAAAAGGAGATATTTTCTTTTTTAGATATTGATTTAAAAGAAAAAATGGCATCAAAATTGCTGAAAAAAAATTAGAGAGAACAATTTAATGCAATTATTATATTTGTTTCAGCAATGAATGATATGATTTTTGATTCATTAATTGTACAACCTTTTTACTTTATTAGAAAAGATAATTTTGATAGAGATATGAAAATCGCATGTACTCTAATTCAAAAATATATTAATAAAAATCATAAAATTATTACTTTTTGATTTAAATGGTAAAAAACCTCTATGCAATTATCAGATATCATTTATTTAGAATCCTTTTTACATGAAATTACGATTCATACACCATTTGATGATTATAAATATTCGAGTACTTTTTAATAAAATGATGTCACTTATTAATTCTACGAATATCATTAGAATTCAAAAATCCTATGCAGTTAATTTATTTTGGGTCAAAGAAATTTATAAAGAAGAGTTATTATTGAGAAATGGAGTTATTTTAAAGATTGGAAAAAAATATCGACAAGATGTATTAAAACAATATAAGGAGTATTTATTAAAATGATGTATTTATTTTTGATTATTTAGAAGTATTATTAGGCGCAATTTTCATAGGTGTTTTTGTGATGTTGAACAAAAAACAGATATTGTTTTGATTTCATCGATAATTAGTTTTTTTGTTATGGAAATTATGCAAACTTACGATTTGTTTGGCAATGAGATGGCATATGTACTAGCAATTACTAATTTTGTAATTGTTTCTATTGTAAAAAAGGAAGTTAAATTTTTATAATTTTATTCCTTGTATATTATTTACATGGATATCTGTTTTTACTTCAACTATAGTTTTATTTTTCTTTAAAGTAATAACAAATTATAATATAGAAAATATTATAAAGCTGTATAGAATACATATCATTTTTTTTAGCAAGAATTATTTTCTTGGTTCTTATTGTTGTATTGAATTATTTCAAAACTAAAATAAAAGATACAATTATTGAAAAAATAAATATTTATTAACAATTACAATGGTATTGATTTTTGGAATATACTTTATTTTGTTGAATGATATAGGACATATGCAAATAACTATTGATGATATCTATGTGGTTTTATTATTATTGCTAGTTTTATTTTTTGTGGTATGTATTTTATTTATACATATGACACGACTATATAATGAAAAAACAGAATATGTGTTAAAAAATAAAGAATTGGAATACATAGAAAAAATAAGTCTTTTAGTTCATTATCTTCATGATAATGTTATGAAAATACAGCATTCTTTAAGATATGGATTGATTTTGATAGAAAATAATATAGATGATCAAAAAATATGAAGATGCAAAAAAGTCAGGTAGAGCATTTTTATGATTTGTTAGATGAGAAAAACAAATATCATGACAAATAATTATATATTTGATACATTATTGAATGATTATATTTTCCTAATAAAATCTCAATTTGATATAAAAGTAAAATTATTGATAAATATCGGAAATGATTCGTTTTTTAAAGATTTTAATAATTGTGATAAAATAATTAATACTATTTCCAATTTTTTTGAACAATCAGATAAAAACATATTTAGAAATAAAATTGATTGAACATGAAGCATATGTTCAATTAGATTTATTTGTAGAAAATAAAGAAAAATAACATTGATAAAATAAATCAAGATATGAATGTTGAATATTTTGAAGATTATGCACATCTAAGAAGAATTTTTGATAAATAAAAAAAAGGACTTATACAAACAGCATGGTATAAGTTCTTTTATTTCTAATCAACTTTTAACCTAAACTTAACATAACCCCCTCTTTGCTATGTTAAGATAATGTAAAGGATGTGGAAATAATGAAAGAATGTATATATGTAGTAGAAGATGATGAAAATATTAGAGAAATTATAGATTTAGCTTTAACAAGTGCAGGTTATACTGTCAAACAATATTCAAATGCTTTAGATGCTTTAGAAAATATGAAAACAGATCAAGTGGATCTAGCTGTTTTTGATTTAATGTTACCTGGCATTTCAGGAATTGATGCTATCAAAAAAAGATACGTGAAACTGATCAAGAATTACCTATTCTGATTTTAAGTGCGAAGGACCGAGAAATTGATAAAGTCAATGGTTTAGATAGTGGTAGTGATGATTATATGACCAAACCATTTGGTGTTTTAGAGTTACAAGCTAGAGTACGTTCTTTGCTTAGAAGACATGCTCCTAAAAGCAGCGCCGATTATTGAAAGTCAAACCTTAAAAATTGATAAACAAACAAGAACAGTGATGCATAATGGACAAGTCATGGAACTTACAAATAAAGAATATCAGTTACTTCTTTATTTAGTAGAAAATCATACACGTGTAGTCGAAAGAGATGAAATTTTAAATCATATTTGGGGTTATGATTTTATAGGTGAATCAAGAGTTTTAGATGTGCATATTCGTGCTTTAAGAGCTAAATTGGATGATGATGGAAGTAAGTATATTAAAACTATTAGAGGTGTAGGATACCGCTATGTTGAGGAAGTGAAATAAGATGAATAAAGCTCTATTTAAATATTTTGCAACAGTTTTAATTATTACGTTATTATTTTCTTCAAGTGTTTCAATGGTGATTCTTTCTGATCAAATGATGCAAACAACAAGAAAAGATATGTACTATACGGTAAAGCTTTGTAGAAAATCAAATTGATTACCAAAAACCATTAGAAAAACAAATAGATAAATTAAATGATTTAGCTTATACAAAAGATACACGTTTAACAATTATTGATAAAGAAGAAATGTTTTAGCGGATAGTGATAAAGAGGGGATTCAAGAAAATCATAGTGGACGTAGTGAATTTAAAGAAGCTTTTAAGTGATCAGTTTGGTTATGCGACACGTTATTCTTCAACTGTTAAAAAAGAATATGATGTATGTGGCTTATTATCATCGTGGTTATGTTGTTCGTATTGCGATTCCTTATAATGGTATCTTTGATAATATAGGACCACTTTTAGAACCATTATTTATTAGTGCTGCTTTATCATTATGTGTTGCTTTTTAGCTCTTTCTTATCGTTTTTCTAGAACACTTACGAAACCATTAGAGGAAATTAGTGAAGAGGTTTCTAAAATCAATGATAACCGTTATTTAAGTTTTGATCATTATCAATATGATGAATTTAATGTTATTGCGACAAAGCTTAAAGAACAAGCAGATACAATAAGAAAAACACTAAAAACTTTGAAAAATGAAAGATTAAAAATAAATAGTATTCTTGATAAAATGAATGAAGGGTTCATTTTATTAGATACAAATTATGAAATACTTATGGTCAATAAAAAGCTAAACAACTTTTTAGTGATAAAATGGAAGTGAATCAACCTATCCAAGATTTTATCTTCGATCACCAAATTATAGATCAATTAGAAAATATCGGTGTAGAACCTAAAATCGTTACTCTAAAAAAAAGATGAAGAAGTCTATGATTGCCATCTTGCTAAAGTAGAATATGGAGTGACTTTGCTCTTTGTAAATGTTACTGAATGTTAATGCTACAAAAAATGAGACAAGAATTTTTTTCAAATGTTTCTCATGAACTTAAAACACCTATGACATCCATTAGAGGTTATAGTGAATTATTACAAGCAGGAATGATTGATGATCCTAAAGTAAGAAAACAAGCATTGGATAAAATACAAAAGAAGTTGATCATATGTCACAATTGATAGGTGATATTTTAATGATTTCAAGACTTGAAAACAAAGATATTGAAGTCATTAAACATCCTGTTCATCTCCAACCAATTGTTGATGATATTTTAGAATCATTAAAAGTAGAAATAGAAAAAAGAGAAATTACAGTAGAATGTGATTTAACATCACAAACTTATCTAGCAAATCATCAACACATCCAACAATTGATGAACAACCTTATTAATAATGCTGTTAAATATAATAAACAAAAGGAAGTTTAAATATTCATTCTTATCTTGTTGATCAAGACTACATTATTGAAGTAAGTGATACAGGTCGTGGAATTTCACTTATTGATCAAGGGCGTGTCTTTGAACGTTTCTTTAGATGTGATGCAGGGCGTGATAAGGAAACAGGTGGTACAGGTCTTGGACTTGCAATTGTAAAACACATTGTTCAATATTATAAAGGAACAATTCATTTTAGAAAGTGAATTAGGTAAAGGAACAACCTTTAAGGTTGTCTTACCAATCATTAAGGACTCATTGTAGTCCTTTTTTTATGAAAAAGTATCTAACTTGATAAAATGTGTAATTTTACATATTTTATCAAGTTGAAGGTGTTGTTACTCATTTTCAAGATATTTTTGAATATGTTAAAATGTCATAAAAGAGAGGTAGAAAAAATGCTTCAACAAGAAAGACATGAACAAATACTGGCAAGATTAAATACAGAAGGAAAAGTAAAAAAGTTAAAGAACTCGCAAAATGATTTCGAAGTCACAGAAGATTGTATTCGTAAAAGATTTAACGGCTCTAGAAAAAGAAGGACTTTTAAAAACGTATTCATGGAGGAGCTATGCAAGTAAGAAAGAATCTCCATGCTTACCATGTAGATGAACGTATGAGTGTACGTTTATCACAAAAGAAAATCATCGCGAAAAAAGCAGTTGAATTGATTGAAGAAAATACGGTGATTTTTTAGGAATCTCTACAGTGAATTTAGAACTTGCCAAGTGTATTTATCAAAAAATATATCACTTACAATTATTACAAATATGATTGATATTATGCAATTATTTAGACATGGGGAACATAAAGTAAATCTTATTTTCATTGGAGGACATTTTAATCGCGCTAAAGATGGTTTTATAGGTACTCTTGCAATTGAACAAATTCACAATTATCGTTTTGATCTTTCTTTTTATCGGTACAGTAGGAATGAATATCCATGATGGAAAAGTAACCACATATGATGTCGAAGATGGTCTTACAAAAAAGAAGTCATGGATGCAAGTAAAAAAATGTTATCTTGTGGCCGAAAATGAAAACTCAATTTAGATGGGAATTATGTTTTTGGGCATTTAAGTGAATTTACTGGATATATTGGTGAACAAGAGTTAAGAAGTCCTTTTAAGGAAAAAATAATGGAGTATGGATTAGAAATCATTTAATGATTTCTTTTTTTAAAAAAATCAATAAAACAATTATTGAAATTTATTGTTTTATTGATTTATAATAGTCTTGTAATAAGAAAAAACAATAAAAGGAGGCGTGTTATGAATTGTTTATATCAAACAAAAGAATTTCTGATTTAAAAGAAAAGATGTTGAGCAGTAAACGTTATGCTTCTATTGAACAGGCACGAATCATTACACGTGTTTACCAAGAAAATGAGAAATTATCTCTTCCTAAAAAAAAGAGCTCTTTCTTTAAAAGCAAGCATTAGAGGAATTAGAGATTTCTGTTGAAGATGAAGAGTTGATTGTTGGAAATCGTACAAAGGGTGTACGTTATGGTGTTGTTTTTTCCTGAAAGTGGTTGTTCGTGGATCAATCAAGAATTTGAAACATTACCAACAAGACCACAAGATCAGTTTTTAGTAAAAGAAGAAGATATTAAAGAATTTAGAGAAAAGATTTATCCTTATTGGAAAGGAAAATCTTTTAGAAGATGCGATTAAAGGAACTTATGGAAAAGAAATCAATGAAATAAGTAAAGTGGTAAAAATTAATCAAAAAAGATCATGCTCAAGGTCATATTTGTCCTGATAGTGCTTTATGGTTAAAACTTGGTCCTCAAGGTTTAATGGAAAAAGCAAAAAAAAAAATTAAAGAATTGTAAAGATGAACAAAAAGAATTTTATGAATGTACGATTCTTGTATTAGAAGGGGCAGTTCATTTTATGCAAAGATATCATGATTTGATTGAAAGTGAAAAAATCGAATCTTTAAAAGAAGTGGGAAAGATTTGTATGAAGCTTTCTAAAAGACCTCCAGAAACTTTTCATGAAGCGGTGCAATCTTTGTGGTTTTTATTTGTGATATTACATATGGAATCAATGCTTCTTCTTTTTTTTCACCAGGGAGAATGGATCAATATCTTTATCCTTATTATCAAAGAGATATAGAAAAAGGTAATCTTACTAAACAAGAAGCTTTAGAAATATTAGAATGTTTGTGGTTGAAATTTAATCAAGTTGTTTATTTAAGAAATCAAAATAGTGCTAAATATTTTGCTGGATTTCCAATTGGTTTTAACATTGCTATTGGAGGTGTAGATGAAAAGGGAAATGATACATATAATGATCTTTCTTTACTTTGTTTAAAAGCTCAAGAACATTTAGGATTACCACAACCTAATTTATCTGTAAGACTTAATAAAAATTCTAGCCATGAATTAATGCAAGCTGCTATTAAAGTTGTTTCACTTGGAAGTGGTATGCCACAATTTTTTCAATGATGAAGCTATTATTCAACCAATGATTGAAGATTTAGGAATTGAAGAAAAAAGATGCACGTAATTATGCTATTGTTGGTTGTGTTGAACTGACAACACATGGCAACAATTTAGGATGGTCTGATGCAGCCATGTTTAATTTAAATAAAGCATTAGAACTTACTTTGAATCATGGAAAATGTTTACTAACAAAGCAACAAATAGGATTAGATTTAGGAAGTTTAGAAACATATCAAACTTATCAAGATTTAGAAAATGCTTTTCAAAAACAAATTGATTATTTTATTGATAAAATGATGGCTGCAGAAAAGATTGTAGAAAAAGCACATCAAGATTATTTACCAACAGCTTTTCTATCTACTGTTATTGATGATTGTTTAGAAAAAAGGATTAGATGTTACTAAAGGTGGAGCTAAATATAATCTATCAGGTATTCAAATGATTCAAGTAGCCAATCTTGTAGATTCTCTAGCAGCTATTAAACAACTTGTTTATGATGATAAAATGATAAGTCAACATGATTTATTAAATGCTTTACAAGAAGATTTTAAAGGCTATGAAATCATGCAAACAATGCTTTTAAATAAAGTGCCTAAATATGGAAACGATGTAAAGTGGGTCGATGAGCTTGGAAATCAATGGGCATGTTACTTTAGAGAAAAGATGAAACGTTATACAAATTATCGAGGAGGTCCTTATCATACAGGAATGTATACTGTTTCTGCACATGTTCCAATGGGTGAAAATGTAGGAGCATCACCAGATGGCAGAAATGCTTTAAAACCACTTGCTGATGGAGGTATGTCACCTGTCTATGGTAGAGATCTACAAGGCCCAACAGCTGTTTTAAAATCTGTTTCAAAACTTAATAATTCATGTACGACGAATGGTGGTCTTTTAAATATGAAATTCTTACCAGAATTTTTTTAAAACAGAAACAGGCTGTTTGAAATTTGAAAATTTCTTACGTGCTTTTTGTGGATTTAAAAGTACCTCATATACAATTTAATGTTGTTAGAAAAGAAGATTTGCTTGATGCTAAAGTTCATCCTGAAAAATCATCAATCGTTGACAATTCGTGTTGCTGGTTATACAGCATACTTTGTTGAACTTGCTGGCAAGCTACAAGATGAAATTATTGAAAGAACAACTTATGAAAATATCTAAAACATTGGTTTTTGATATTAAAAGATTTGCAATACATGATGGGAGTGGTTTAAGAACAACAGTTTTTTTTAAGGGGTGTCCACTTCGTTGTCTATGGTGTCAAAATCCAGAAAAGATTAAACACTCAAATACAAGTCATCTATTTTAAAAATAAATGTATTCATTGTAGATGTTGTCAACAATTCAAAGAACAAATTAATTATCAAAACGATCGCCCATATTTTCAAAAATCATCAAGACTTTGATCAAGTTATTAAAACATGTCCTAGTGGTGCTATTCAATACGATAGTCAAGAGTATACTTTAGATAAATTAATGAATAAAATTAAAGAGGATGAAGTTTTCTTTCAACATGGAGGAGGTGTTACATTTTCCGGTGGAGAACCCTTTATGCAAGGTGAATTTCTTATTAAAATTTTAAAAAGATGTCAGAAAGAAAAGATTCATACAGCTATTGAAACATCATTTTATACATCATTAGAACTTATAAAAAGGCATTGCCTTATTTAGATTTAGTTTATATAGATTTAAAAATATTTGATGAGCAAAAACATCAGGCCTGTACAAAATGTATCATCACAACTTATTAAAGAAAATATTCGTTATGTTTTACAAAGTGAATATAAAGATAAAGTGATCATTAGAACACCACTGATTCCAACAATGAGTGCAACGGATGAAAATATTCATCAAATCGTAAAATTTTTAATTCAAATAAATCCAGAAGTAAAATATGAGATGCTGAATTATAATCCTTTAGCTTCGGCTAAATATGAACTTGTGAATTTAAAATACGGATTAGAATCATATCAAATGTTTACCAAGCAACAAATGCAACATTTTTATGATGTTGCTTTACAAGCAGGAATAAAAAACTTAATAAAAAGAATAGGAGAAAAGAGAATGGAATTTATAATTGATACAGTAAACTTAGAAGATATAAAAGAAGCAGTAGAATATATGCCAATTGTAGGAGTAACAAGTAATCCTTCAATAGTAAAAAAACAAGTCCCAAAGATTTCTTTAAACATATGAAAGAAATCAGGAAAATCATAGGAAAAGAAAGAAGTCTTCATATTCAAGTGATTTCTAAGGAATGTAATGAAATCGTAAAAGAAGCCCATCGTATATTAGAAGAAATCGATGATCAAGTCTATATCAAAGTACCCGTATCATATGGAAGGAATCAAAGCCATCAAAAACTAAAAGCAGAAGGAGTCAATGTGACAGCAACAGCTGTTTATGATTTGATGCAAGCCTATATGGCCTTGGCAGCAGGAGCAGACTATATTGCACCTTATGTCAATAGAATAGGGAACCTAGGAAATGATCCAATGGAACTGATCAATGAATTATCAAATAGAATCGTACAAGATGGTTATGATTGTAAGATATTAGCAGCCAGCTTTAAAGGAGTACAACAACAACAATTAAGAGCAATCACAGCGCCAGTTAAAACAAATTATGGAAGTATTGAAAAAGCAATCACAGCGCCAGTAGAATTTCTTAAAACAAATCTTTGAACAGAATCTTTTTGTTTAAAAGTTTTAAATTGAAAAAAGTGAATGATTTCAATAGTGATTGGTATGATGTTTCTAAATCAAAACCAATGAATTTTGTAAGAAAATAAATTAGAGCTACAAATAAGAAGATACCACCAAAAACAATAATCATTGCAAGTTGACTTCTTTGAGCTTCAAAGTAGAACTCCTACAGGAGTTATGATCGCAATCACAAAATAAGAAAACATAAGTGTTAGTAGGCAACCTTGTAGAAAATCACTATTTAGAAAATGAAATGATTGTTGAATACGATAGTAACCTATACTTGAAATACAAATCGCAAAGAATAGAAAAAGTAATCTAATAAAATACCTAAGCTATATTTTTGTTTAAGATAATCTTCTTTTTTTATAGGCAAAGTAAATAAAGATGTAAAGCCATGATTGATACTATCATAACTAATTGTACTCATTAAAATGATACCTGGAAATACACTGAAATAACCTAAAACAAAGGTGGGTTTCTTATAGAAATAAGAAGAGCCAAAACCAAATAAAACAAGAATGAGAAAGAGTAATTTGCTTTCTTTGATATATGAAAAATTTTAATAAATAGTCCTTTCATCTTATTCACCCCTTAACATCATAGAAAATAAAGTATCAAAATTATTCTTTTCAATAATAATTTCTGGA